>SDBV01000684.1_pt1 | contig 48982 bp, 37 predicted proteins | sample 2277081 | NCBI WGS metagenome assembly SDBV01 (sample SAMN10402039, study PRJNA504765) | marine sediment metagenome | isolation source: marine sediment core GS10_PC15, 223 cmbsf | place: Arctic Ocean: Southern Knipovich Ridge | collected 2010
GTAATTTTGAATTTGTTTAGAATTTAGATATTAGGATTTAGAATTTCACAAAAACAGGTTAATTTCTTAGTAAACAATAAGTTATAGTCGGTGGTGCAATCTCAAATCGCGCTGTAGTATTAGTCATGAAGAGAAAAAAAGGTTCAAACGAAGTTGCCTGGGAATCATCTTTACCTGCTTGTATATGACCATCGTTGTTTACAACTTGATTGTCGGCTTGATAACGACCGATTACACAATCGATATCGATAATCATCTCAATCAGTACGGCACTGTGGATGATACCGTAGAGGTTAAAGACTACGATTATGATGGCAACGGCAACCTGGATATTATTGACTCTGATATCGGCGATGACTATGATTTTGACTACGATTACGAGAATCGCCTGATTCAGGTCCAAAAGAATAGTTCAATCATAGCCATGCTCTGTTGAAAAGGTTTTATTTTTATCTGGAAATTGGCCGATTTATGGTATATTAATACAAAAAGAAAAATGACCAAATCGCCAGTAGCACTGGCCAAGGTTGCCTTTCAGACGGCCAAAGACTCCTTATATCTCAAAGTAGTTAAGAAGGTCCTAAAGATGTTGTATCGTAAAGCTGCGATTTTTGCGGCGATAATTTGTGTTTGTATGGGCTGTACATCGTCAACAGTTGTATCCAAGGATTTTCGCAGCAACTGGCCCAGGACAATAGAGCGGGTCTGGATAGGCCCCGAATACTGGGCCAATCCCATGCAGGACTGGCGAATCTCAGCTGGCAGGCTCGAATGTGTTACCGCAAATAAAGGCCGAAACGTGCACCTGTTGACTCATCAGTTGGGCAAACGAGACGGCGACTTCCAGATGAGCGTCCGCACGGGAGCACTCAATAAAAATAGTTCAAAAAGCAATGACGCCTGGGTCGGCTTTCGCATTGGTGCAAAGACCTTTTATAATGACTACCGGGCCAGTGTCAATCGAGGCAGAGGTATGCACGCGGGCATTACGGCATCAGGTAAGCTATTTATTGAAAAAGCCAGGGGAGATAGGATTGTAGGAAAAGACAGTGTCGGCCTTGACGATATTAAGCTTTGCGTGACTTCCGAACCCAGTGGAGCAGCTTATAAGGTCACCATCTCGGCTTGTGAACCCCAAACATGCAGGGAATTGACGAGTCTTAGCGCAGAGGGAATCGGTTCCGATAAACTTGAAGGAAATATCGCACTGGTCTGCCATAATATGAAGCGATGGTTCACAGACTGGACGGTGGCGGGAAGTAAAATCGATGTGCATCCCGAGCAGACATTCGGGCCTATACTTTTTGCCCAGCATACGCTTAGCAAGAATATATTAAAAATGACCGCACAGATGGCACCTGTGGGAAAAACCGAATCTCAGGTCGTTCGGCTACAGATTCGCAGAAAAGACAGTGGCAAATGGGAAACCGTTGCTAAGGCCAACATTCATAAACTTGCTCGCACCGCTACCTTCGGCATAGAAGACTGGGACTCGTCGCAGGATATACCTTACCGGTTGGCTTATACTTTTACCGAACCAGACGGCAAAACAAAAGACCACTATTGGGGCGGCACCATACGCAAAGACCCTGTTGCTAAAGAAACAATTGTTGTAGCGGCCTTTACCGGCAACAACGACACCGCCTTTCCCAACAACGATATCGTCAAGAACATGAAAGTGCACAATCCGGATATGCTGGTCTTTACCGGTGACCAGATTTATGAAGGGGTGGCCGGTTTCGGTGCAGATAGAAGAGCGGAAATACTTGATACTGCCTGCCTCGATTATCTTCGCAAGTGGATTCTATTCGGCTGGGCATACGGGGACCTGCTTCGTGACATACCATGTGTGTGCCTGCCGGACGACCACGATGTTTATCAGGGCAATATATGGGGTGCCGGTGGCCGCAAGGCAACAGGAGAAAATGCACGTATTGCCCAGGACAATGGCGGCTACATGATGCCTGCCGAGTGGGTCAAGATGGTTGAGCGTACCCAGACAAGCCATCTGCCCGACCCATTTGACCCGACACCGGTGGAGCAGGGAATCGGCGTCTATTACTGCTCCATGAATTACGGCGGTGTTAGCTTTGCTATTGTTGAGGACCGAAAGTTTAAGTCGTCACCCACGGTTATGGTTCCGGATGGTAAAGTTGAAAACGGCTCGTTCCTCAATCCGGATTTCGACCCAGCAACACAAGCTGATGTTCCCGGCGCCATACTTCTCGGCGACAGACAACTTAAATTCCTGGACAGGTGGTCAGCAGACTGGAGTGACGGGGTATGGATGAAAGTGGTACTATCGCAGACTCTTTTCGCAGCCGGTTCGACTGTGCCGAAAGGAAAGACCAACAGCGCAATCAGCGGACTTCGAATATTAAATCCAGGCGAATATCCACCTGATGATGTGCCATTCGCTGATGCCGATACCAACGGCTGGCCTCAAACCGGACGCAATGAGGCAATCCGCCGAATGAGAAAGGGCTTTGCGTTCCATATCTGCGGCGACCAACACCTCGGAAGCACGATGCAATATGGCGTTGACGAATGGCGTGATGCTGGCTTTGCCCTCTGTGTGCCGGCCTTAGCAAATGTCTGGCCCAGGCGATGGATGCCTGCCGAGTATGGACAGAATCAAAAGTCAGGCCGTCCCCAATATACAGGTGATTATAAAGACGGTTTTGGGAATCTGATTACCCTCTATGCCGCGTCAAATCCGGTTACGTGTAAGTATGAACCAGTTAATCTTCACGAGCGCTCAGTAGGCTATGGGATTGTAAAATTTAACAAGAACAATAGAAAAATAACCATTGAATGCTGGCCGCGATACGGCGAGCCTGGCAATCCGGCAGGTCCGGGCCAATACCCAGACTGGCCAATTACAATCAACCAGGTCGATAACTATGGGCGCAAAGCCTATGGGTATCTGCCGACAATTAAGGTTAGTGGCATAACGGGGGCGGTGGTGCAGGTGATAAATGAAAACAGCGGTGAACTCATTTATACGCTGCGCATTAAAGACACAACATTTAAGCCAAAGGTATTTGAGCCGGGGACATATACCGTTAAAGTTGGTGAGCCAGGTACAGCAAAGATGAAAACTGTGAGCGGCCTTGGGGCCTTTTCGCCCGAAAACAAACAAACCGTAAGTATTAGTTTTTGAGCTTCTGCAGAATAAAAAAATCTGGTGGCAAAGCCTGCAAGACAGGTGAAGTTTCCCTGCAATGTCTAAACTTCCTCTTAGAGCCTCCCGGTTTTCAGGAACTGGTGGTTAACAACTGTTGTGACTTCCTTGCCGGTGATAGAGATGAACGTAACTTTGCCGGGAGTGAATTTGACGTCCCTGACTTTCTCGAACCCGGCCGGTACCTGGACCGCTCCCTGGATGTAGTTTACTATCGTGGGTTTATCCGAATTAAACTTGATTGCCGTTGGAAAGCCTGCTTTGCTGATCTTGTTCGGTTCGACTGAGGGTCCCAGTCCTGCGGCGAAATAGGAGCAGCTGTCCTCGATGCCCAGGCACCTGTTGCGGCCGTTCCATGGATAGCCGTAGCGGCCCTTGTTGGATATCCAGAAAACTGTGCCCGGCAGTACGGCAGCATCTTTAAGTGAGTACCAGAGGTATCTGTCCTTCTCACACACTACGGTTGTCCAGGCCGGGGTCGGAGAAGGTTTCTTGAAGATCTGGATAAGGTCACAATATCCCTGTCGCCGCGGGAAGCTGGAACAATCGGCATCAGGGGCATCGCGTTGCATAACCGGCACCTTGCTTATATCTGTGAACCTGGCGTTGATGGCCAGCGCCTGGTATTCGCCGTTCTTAGGATCGCTGAAGAGGTCGGGAGCGGTCATGCCCAGATCGAACTTGCTGACAGTAATCTTCAGACTGTCTTCTTCTTCGGGAACACGCAGAATGCAGTGATGCGCAAGCGGCATGGCACCGTGGTATCCTTCCATCTTGTGGGTGGTATAAATGACGTTGTGGCCGTCAACGACCGACAACGTCTTGGTGACTTTACCCTTGCGTATTTTTGTTTCCAACTCGATCTTCAGCGAGGTAACATCGCCCACCTTGCACCGCTGCAGCAGCGTCCATTTGGCGGCGGCCACTTCACCATGCACGGGGTGTTTTTCCCCTTTATACGCAGCGCTGTTGATGCCGAATGGCATACAGAAGAAGTCCCCGCGAAGCGGAACCATTACCGGATCCAGATCTTTTAGTTGGTTGTTCTGCCATGGGCTTATATAGTACGGCTGGACAGGCTTGTCCGTATCGTTGCAGAAGTAGACCGGTGCCATATGCCCGCCGTTCTCCGTCACGAACATCTCAACGGTGTCGGACTCGACCAGCCACCCCCGTTGCGAATTGTTCGTCTGTATCGTTGAACAACCAGTAATTGCGATCAGAATGACAACAAAGATACAATTTCTCATATGTTCCTTTCTTTCAATTCAGTTACCCCTTGACTTCATCAGGTATGGAATCATCGTACTCAGGCCGAACGCCTGGTTGTGCAACATGAGCGCCGCCAGTGAAAAGAAAGAGCAAGGGTAAAATGGTAAATACCTTTTTCATTTTCCCGTCCTTTCAAATTACCCCGAAATAGAGTTGCTGAGATTGTATATCGCTATGGCTGGATGGTCAAGGGCTGTTTGTTTAGCGTTTTCTTCTCACCATCACCGCGCCGAGGCCGAACAGTAAAAGCGTGGCCGGGCGGTGTTTTTGTAAAAACATACGTGATTTGGTCGTTGACTATCTGGTGATAAAATTATAGACTTTTTTGGGGAAGCGATTTGGGTCGCAATAAAGGGATATATAGTATGAAGCGTTTTGGTGTTTTGATTTTGGTGTTGGGTTTGGCGGTTGGCTGGGTTGTTGGGACGGCGCGTTTTAAGCGGCGGATGTGCGCGTTTGAAGTTAATATGCCGGCGGTGTATGAGGCGGAGCAGGCGGGTTCGCTCAAAGTGAAAACGGCGTGCTGCCCGATGGATACATGCACTGTGGTCAAAGAAAAGACGATGCTTTGGAACGGCAGGGACTTTAGCGGCTGGAAGTTGTACGTTAATGAGGAAGATAAGGACCCGAAGGATACGTACTCAATAAAGGACGGTGTTATTCGGGTTGTGGGTCAGCCTTACGGGTATTTGCGGACGGAGGCTGATTACTGCAATTACCTTTTGCATGTGGAATGGCGGTGGCCCGGCAGAGGCGGTAACAGCGGGGTCTTTACGCATATGAGCGGGCCTGACAAGATGTATCCCAAGAGCTTCGAGTGTCAGTTGGAGACGGGGAATGCGGGGGATATATGGCTGATAGGCAGCGGGGAAAAGCTGGAACCGCTGGTCGGAATAGAGACGAATGAGCACGCGGCGGGCGGGCAGCGCGTTGAGGGCAGGCGGATACGGAAGCTGAAAGGCAGTAGTGAGAAGGGGATGGGGGAATGGAACAGCTATGAGGTTATCTGTAAGGATGACTGGATGCTGATCTTTGCTAACGGGGTGCTGCAGAATGTTGCGACGGGAATGAGCGATTGCTGTGGTAAGATATGTCTGCAAAGCGAAGGGACGGCGATAGAGTTTCGCAACGTCTATATCGAGCCTCTTGAATGATTATTGACTGACAGTCCTTAAATTTATACAATAAAGGATTGTTAGGTAAAAATATATAAGGCGAAGTTCAAACTAAAATACGGCCCGCATTTTGGTGTGTTCAGACATCATACCGGAGACCATTTCGACCAGATTAAATTCGCCGTCGACCAGGGCTTTACGCCAGTAAATCGTTGACAAAACTTCGGTTTGGCCTTATAATGAGTGTAACATAGTGTTATTTTGCTCATACTGAAAAAGGCGGTGACAGGAGGATACAGAACAATGAAAGACAAGAAATCAAAAGATAACAAATTTTCCAGGCGTGATTTTCTGCGCAATACCTCTTTGGCCGCAGCTGGGGCTGCTGCTGGTTTAACAGCCGGCGGATGTGAATCTACTGCCGGCCTAAGTAATACCGCTATCAGAGATGCCGACACTTCAAAAATACTCAACTACAACCCGAATATGCACTACCGCCGATTGGGCAAAACCGGTCTGATGGTTTCTGAGATTAGTTTTGGCGGTCACAGTAGAAACGAAAAGGGCGGCTCAATGTGGTTTAGCCTGGCCAATGAAGTAGTGCCGCCCGATATCGCCAGGAACCGCATCGAGACAATGTCCCGCGCCATTGAGCTTGGTATGAACTATCTGGATATTACCACGGCTGCGGAATGTCAGCTTTTTGGCGTGGCATTGAAAGGCCGCAGAGAAAAAATGTACGTTGCCGCCGACGACAGTGAACTTTGTATGCGAAAGCGTGAATACTGCAACGTCGAATCTCAGATGCTTAACATTGACGAGGCCCTGCGTTATCTTCTGACCGATTACCTTGATATATGGCGGCCTCAGTTCGAGATGGACGGTACTTCGACTGACGCTGATATCGAGGTGTGCATCGAGACTTTCGAAAAGGCAAAGAAGCAGGGCAAGGTTCGCTGGCTTGGGACGTCAAGCCACAACCGCGACTTTCTCATACACCTGATAAAAAAGTACCCGCAGTATTCGATGGTGATTTTTCCATACACCGCGAAATCAAAGGTCAAACCAGCTGATGTTGGATCTGTGGACCCTAAAAACGTTTCCGAAGTCGGCAAGGCCACACGTAATTCCGGCTCTGTTACCGGCGGCGAAAGTATCTTCCAGACGGTCAAGAAACATGACATAGGTGTAATTACCATAAAGCCATTCAGCGGCGGTTCGCTGTTTAGAAGCCGTTTCGGCGTTAAATCACTTCCGTTTTATGTCGAACCCGAAAAAAATGAATTGACCGCCCAGGTCGATGAGATTGCCCGACTGACCCTGGCCTACATCCTGTGCAATGACGGGATTAGCGCGACAATTCCCGGCCTGTCGACTCCAAGAGAGGTCGAAAATGCCGTGCGAGCTTCGGCGGAGCGTCACGCATTGATGGAACCGGAGAATATGCGAAAGTTCTGCGAAGCGGCCGATGCGATGTTGGCCGACCTGGATCCTGATTATCAATGGCTGAGCGATTGGGAATGGGTGTGATTTGTTTTTGATAGCCAGCTTTATTTTATTGCTAATTAGTGAAGGGTAAATACGTGAAGTATTCTTTTGGGATTGTTGTAGCTGTAGTAGTAAGCATAATATTTATTTCGCTTACATCCTGTCTGGAACCAACTTCTTCGACACCTACGGCCCCGATGGAGCCGGCGGCTGTGAAATTGCCGCCGCCGCGTAAGATGCCGACTGACAACTCGATGTGTTTTGTATGTCACCTGGACTTTGACGAAGACCCGATTGTTAATGACCATATAATGAAGGGGATTACCTGCTCACATTGTCATGGCAGGAGCATCGCCCATATGCACGATGAAACCCTGATGACGCCGCCCGATATTCTCTACGGCCGAACCGAGGTCGAGGCCATGTGTACTCATTGCCATCCAACCCATCACAAGGACTTGGAAAAGGTGGAGGGGTTTCGTGCCAAATGGCTCGGCAAAAAACGGGAGAATGGCAGGGGTATTCAAGAGGATTCGGTTTGTACCGACTGCCACGGCCTGCATACCATCGCCCGCAGGTAATAAAAGCAAAGCATTCGAGTATTCTCCATCGTATTTCAGGTATCTCCGCACCAGGTTCGGCGTTGCGTATCCTCACTTTCACTCAGTATCGTAAAAGCTCAATACATTCCAAATACAAACTGAGAGTATACTGAGAGTGGACTGAGTGCAGACTGAAGACTTACGCCAAATCAACGCCAGAGTAACTAATTCCAACCGAGAAATTCAAACTCAGGCAGAGTACATGCTCGAATTGATTGCAACAGCAAGAAGTCAATGCGTGGGATAAAAACTCATTCCGGGCGTAGTTTGCTTTTTACCATTCCTTACTCTTTTCTGGGTTCTATGATATCGATAAAGCCGGCATCGATATGTTGACATGGCCTTTCGTTGCGCCTGCGGCTGTGTACCGCCATGGTATTAGCGCCGGCCTTTAGCATCTTACGAGTTTGTTTGTCAGGCGGAACGATTACATAACCTCCAAAATGTCTGGGCAATTTACTTTCCACTAATAGATTTCCATTGAGATAGACCTGCTCCTTGCCATGGTGCTGAATCGACAGGTGCGGATTGGCAAAATCGGTATCGGACAGCTCAAACGTCCGGCGCATCCAGATGTCCTCGCTATCCCACGTCGTGCGAGGTTTAATGCAGGCTATCTTGTTGCTGCCGAATGGCGCCTGCCCTTTTTGCCATTCTGAGTCGTCAAAGTCCGGCTCGTACCAATTATCGGCAGGCTTTTTGGTCGTGTACCACCACTCGATTGGTTTCTCATCCGACATCGGCACAATCGTTTTGATTTTGGCCATCGGCCGAGCATAAAGGTTCCGATGGGCTGCCACCATCAGGTCAGGAGCTATTTTTATCATCGCGCGGTCATAGGTCATCAAACCGTTGACCTCGATTTCAACATCGGTGGTCTGCGTGTAAATAGCAGCCGAAAGCCCCGTATCGATGAGCGGGCGTAATTTTCGTATCAAGCCCAGGTAGGCTTCTGTCAGTTCAGTACGGGTACTGAAACTGCGGTAGCCCCAATTCTTCTTATCCTGCCACAGGTGGTCCTTAACGGGCAGACCCAGACCGCCAAACTCGCCGATCACAACCGCCCTGTCCGACTCAGGGAAAAGTGAAACAGGGCCTGGATAGCTGTGGATGTCGTGTATGTCACCTGAGCCATCGTCTGTCCATCCGCTGGCGTTGATTACCAGCCGATCCCGGTCCCTTTCATTGATAAGTTTGACGATTTCTGTTGTGTCGAACTGTCCCCACCCCTCATTGAACGGCACCCAGATAACTATGCTCGGATGATTGCCGAGAGCATCTATCATACGTTTAAGTTCCAGCTTAAACTGAGCTTTAGATTCCGCATTGTGCCGAAAGCCCTCCTTACGCACTCGGCGGGAGATGAATCCCGAAGGCATATCCTGCCAGACCAAAAGACCCATTTTGTCACACCAGTAATATAAACGTGCAGGCTCAACCTTAACATGCTTTCGCAGCATATTGAAGCCAAGCTTTTTTGTGACCTCAATATCATACCGAAGAGCTTCATCTGTCGGGGCAGTATACAACCCGTCCGGCCACCAGCCCTGGTCCAAAGGTCCGTATTGAAACAATGGTTTGTTATTGAGACAAATCCGTGTAATACCTGCCCGGTCTTTTCCAAGCGAAATCTTTCGCATCCCGAAATAACTACTCACCGAATCAACTACATTGCCCCCGCCATCCTTCAATGTCACTTTCAAATCATAAAGGAACGGCGAAGACGGTGACCATAGCTTGATATCTTTTACAGGGACAGCGATTTCTCTGCCGACTTCGCGCGATTCTCTGCCCTGCAATATCCATTTGCCTTTTACTTCAGCCTCAACAACATAGTCTGATGCTGCATCAGGGCACTGGGCTAAAACGCTGACACTGTCAGTATCAATGTCAGGAGTAATCTTCAGCGATTTGATATAAGCTTTGGGTACAGGCTCAAGCCATACCGTCTGCCAGATACCCGTAACCGATGTGTACCAGATACCGGCTGGTTTTTTAACCTGCTTACCACGAGGTTGAGAGCCGTCATCCTCAGGGTCCTGGACCGAAACCACAATCTCCTGCTTACCTTTACTCTTTAGAGCATCAGTAATATCAAAACTAAACGGGTCATAGCCGCCTTGATGTGTGCCCATTTTTTTGCCGTTGACCCAGACTGTAGCTTCCCAGTCTACCGCACCTAAATGCAATAATACTCGCTTATCATCCCAGCCATCAGGAATCGCAAATATTCGCCGATACCAGAGACGATTGTCTTTGCCAACAGGTTTGGCTACGCCCGACAGTGAAGATTCCACGCAAAACGGCACAAGAATCTGGCCGTCAAAATTCTTTGGCTGCGATTTATCTTCCGGACTGATAGCATATTCCCACAAACCGTTAAGGTTGAGCCAATCCTTGCGAACCATTTGCGGCCGAGGGTACTGAGGATGTGCGTTGTCAGGGCCTACGTTTGCCGCCCATCGTGTCATCAGCGCCCCCTTTGCCGGCTGCCATTCGGCATACACCGACGGGCAAACCACCAGCACCACCAAGGCCACAAATAAAACACACCTTTTGCTCATAAGACAGCTCATTTCACTTTTCCCTTTGCAGAATTCACTTTATATTCCAAACAAACAATTCTTCTCCACATTTCAAAATCATTATACCATGAATACATCTTTGAGTATTACAATATCAGCAGAACCCATATATCACTTGAAAAAGATTCACCTGAACACCGGAGCATTCAATTTCTAAAGAGCAAAATCATACAATCTAAAAACTTATTTCAAGATTTTCAACTTCATATCAATTTTTGAGTAGGACAACCAGATTCGGCGTTGCGTATCCTCACTTTCACTTGGTATCGTAAATGCTCGCTACAGTCCAAATACAGACTGAGAGTATACTGAGTGCAGACTGGCAACAGACTGAAGACTTACGCCAAATCAACGCCAAAGGGTAAAAATAGGGTGATTTTGGAATTGTCTGAAAAAACAAAATCCTTGCAACTGTTTGAGTTACAAGGACTTGTAAAAATGGGCGGTATTGGACTTGAACCAACGACCTCCTGCGTGTCGAGCAGGCGCTCTAGCCAACTGAGCTAACCGCCCTGATAACGGCTGGATATACTATAAAGATTAAAAATAGAAAATCAAGAACTTTTGTGTAAAAACGGACGACAGAAGGCACGAGCCTTTTTCCTTAAGATAGTCTTTGTAAGGAAACAATAGTATATCAATGTTGTCCATCAAATCTTGGATGTGTTTTGGCCAATATCCTTTTGGTTTTGTTCTATTTTTCTCACAATTGTTCATTGTGGATATTAGTTTAGCCGCACTATCTTTATGCTTTTCTTTTCGTTTTAATTCACGACTTAAATCCGCTTTGATCTCTTGGAGCCGGTATTTTATCTCCGTTGGAATTTCGGTGCTTTCAAGTTCGGGCAAAAACTTATTGAGCAATCTTTGCAGCTCATCCATTGGCAAGGTTGATATGGCCTCGGCTAATGTTTTGATTGGCCTACCTGACAATATGTCTTCCATCAATGGCGGTTCTGTCAATTTGGCATCAAGGCCAGCAGCCCCTTTTATAAGCTCCTCGATACTGCCGCTATATTTCAGAGGCTTACGAATGTGGCAGGTGGCAAGCCCATCGGCAAGTTTGTCGCTGTCTAATGCTTTGCCTTTTGCACTTACAAAGGCTGCCTGTTTCTCTTTGAGGGTTTTTAGCTTCTCAATTATCCCTGAAACATCTTTAATTGATGGACGGATCATTTTTTGCCTTCCTTGCTTTTCAGCCGCCGTTTATAGCCCATTTTTGAGCCTTGTTTTATTGTCAGCATTTTAGCGTATTTTTACCGTCCAAGACAGAATGTGTAATCATATCTTTATGACGTAGTGTCCAAGAATCTTGCGATTTGCTCAAGTGTTTTGGCCGTTGCGCCCTGATTTTTTCTGATTACTTCCTGGCCGTTTCTGGCAATTTCTGCGGCAAAGTCCGGCTGGGTCAGGCATTTGGCCATTATCTGAAGTAAGTCCTGCGGGTCTTTGACCATAATCGCGCCGTTGTCAGCCAAAAGTACATCTACTGTTTGTTTGAAATTAAATGCGCCTGGGCCGAACATTGTGCATTTACCAACAGCGGCGGCCTCTGCCATGTCCGAACCTCCCATCGGCACAAGCGAGCGACCGACAAAGATTATCGTCGCAAGAGAATAAAACTTTCGCAAGTCTCCCATCGTATCACCTAAGATTACCGTCCGATTGTTGATTACAGCTGATGCGTTTGCTGTTTTTATCTGGCTGTACCGAATTAAATCGAAACCTGCCTGTTTTATTAGTTGAGCCACTTCGTCGAATCTCTCTGGTTTACGAGGCACAATTACCAGCGTCAAATCACTGAACCGGTCCTGTTGTTTCAATCCCTGATAGACATCAAGCAGTATTTTTTCTTCGTCGTTGCCGGTAGCGCCGGCAATCCACAACTTTCGGTCTGCGATTTTCAATTGCGCCGCGAGGGCATCTGCACCTTCGACCTTGTCGGTAATCTGGGCGGTATCGTATTTTAATGAACCGCTAACGATCACTTTTTCGGCAGGGCAGCCGATTTCAGCGAAGCGCCGGGCGTACTGGTCGGTCTGGGCAAGAATGAGACTTGTCTTTTTGAATATGTTTTTGGCGATTGGCTTTATCTTTTTATAGCGAGAGAAACTTTTTTCACTGATTCTGCCGTTGACAACAACAACGGGGACATTCAGCTTTTGCGCAATTTGCATAAAATTGGGCCAGACTTCCAGTTCCATCAACAGGCAAAGTGACGGCCTGATTCTCAGAAAAGCTCTAATCATCGTCCAGGAAAAGTCGAAGGGAAAGTAGAACACTTTTAATTCGTTGGCATACAAGGCCGACGCTCGGGCAAAGCCGGTGTCGGTAGTGGTGCTTATTAAGATTTCGAAATCGCTGAATTTATTTTTTAACTCGGCCACTATTGTTCTGGTTGCATTGACCTCGCCAACACTTACCGCGTGTATCCAGATACATTTCTTTTCGCCGCTTTTGCGGGTGATTTTGCCCAGGCGGTCGGACCAGCCGTCCCTGTAGCGGTTGTGCCTGAGCATCCGGTAGATAACCATAGGGGCCAAAGCAAGCCCTGCCAACAGATATATACAATCCAGAATGAATCTCACTTGCGCTCCCTGCAAAAAGAATAAACGTCCAATGTATGTATTATTGTACATGATATTTGTCATGGCCCGCTATGTCAAATAATTGCTTTTTAATGGTGTTATTTAGGCGCCAAATTGGTTCGACCGTTCGACTTTGCTCCCTTCGACTTCGCTGCGCTACGCTCCCTTCGACTATGCTCCCTTCGACTTCGCTCAGGGCAGGCAGGACAGACAGGGCAGGCAGGGCAGGCAGGAAGGCTACGCAGGACAAATTGGGTGCGGCAGGCCTTCGGCCTGAGAGAGTAGAACAGTAGACAGGTGAACAGTAGAGTAGGGAATTTAGAATGTAGAATTTAGAATGTAGAATTAATTTGGTAAAGCTCGTTTTTGAGCTGAAATCGGCGTGGTTCAGGGGCGATGAGATTGGGTTTGATTGGGTTTGATTGGGTTTGTTTTCTTCGCGTTCGCAGAGATGAGCATTTCCGTAATCCTTTGTTATAGCAGAAGTTACGTTTATTAGGGCGTTTTGTAAATTGGGTTTGTTTTGCATAATTGCCTCAAAGTGATTGATTTGTTCATCGGCGCAGGGGGCGGAGGTCAGACGACAGAGGACGGACGACAGAAAAAAGCACTGTGTAGTCATTTTGAAATATTCAAAATCCTATGTTTTGGATTCAGCCCCCATGAGAAGTAAGCTTCGGCTGATACTGATGTTATGTTATTATGATTTTAGTCTATTAATTTGATACGTATTATACCATAAAATAAGTTAAAAGTAAAGTGTAATTTTGAGCCGAAGGCTCAAAATAGTCGTTAGTATTTTGTGAATAGTATTTAGCAAGTTGAAGCCACGAAAAGGCACAGAAGACACAAAAAAATTGGCCACCCTTCGACTTTGCTCCCTTCGACTTCGCTCCCTTCGACTTCGCTCCCTTCGACTTCGCTGCGCTACGCTCAGGGCAGGCAGGGCAGGCAGGGTAAACTCACCGCTGGAATGTTTTTGATTTTAAGGTTAACAAATGCTGGCATAGTATATAAGTATATGCATATATACTTATGTAATACACTAAACGTCATGAATTTTTAAGTTAGTGGTTTGAGATCATGGTTGACTATTGTGTTGAGTCGGCACAAAGACAGTTGACAGTAGAGCAGGGAATTTAGAATTGAGAATTTAGAATGTAGAATTAACTATAACTTGCCCAAGTTAACACTTGAAATTCAAAAATAATTTGGTCGGAAATGAATTAAAATTGACGGCAAGTGCGGGGGTGGATATTATTGGGCAGGGAAAGAAAAGAGTGTAAAAAAAGGTACCGGACACCTTTAATTCTCCCTCTTTCCAGCAAAGCCAATAGTAAAGATGTTGAGCTTTGTTTTATTATTCTGCCCACTCATATAACTTACTTGGCTCCTTTGATCTATGAGAGATGTTTTGCGATTGTTGATTATACGCCTGCTCAATTAAGTCTGATTCCGTTTTTTCTGGTTCAAAAAGTGTTGGTTCAATTTTGAGCATCTTAACCAGTCTGCGTTCGGTATCGTGATGATCCTCAATTTTTCCATCTTCCAAGATGTGTTTAATGCAAAGGTTATATTCTTTAAGGTTTCTGCATATAAGGATAGTTCTATGACATTCCAATGGTTCTTTCTCCGTGCACATCAAGGCAACGTAATATTTCTCAATACTTGTAAGGAAACGCTGAACTCCATCCTTGTATTCCTTCCTTCTGGCCATCCATTTAAAGTTAGCACAACCACCTTCATAACATGCCGTATCATCTGGGCGAGCACCTAGTTCTTTACCCAAAAACTCATATTGAATATTGACTTCTTTAAGAGTAGCAGAAAGAAGCTTTTTGTCGAATTGAGAGCAATACCGGCTGTAAGGAACCGAACGAACGTCCACAACAATGCCAATCTCATAACGCTTGAGTAAATCGATAAAATATTCTATCGTATGGTTAGAATGGCCAATTGTATACAAGAGGTTATGTTTTGTTTCACTCATTTGATTAGGCTATAGAATACTCAAAGTTATCAATTCTTGCCATACCATAACTATCACTGAATTAATGTAAAAAACAATTACTATTTCTTCTCATATAATACCCAAACCTTCTAAAGTTATCAAGAAAAAATTTAACGACAACTCTCTCCCTTCGACAAGCTCAGGGTAAACTCACTTCGGAAAAGTTGTCTTCAAAGTATTCTGGCGAGGCATTAAATCAACAATGAAAAATCAGTAAAAAATCTGCACTACAATCTTTCAACTTCTTGTTTTTTATGCGCGTTTTTTTAAACAACTCCTATAACTCCTTTTTATTTAAGCCTTTATATCAACAGTGTTAATCTGCGTCTGTTTTTTTTGGTTGCGGCTATGCTGCTCCAGGTTCATCTGGGGTTGGTTTTCAACTAATTTCTCAGGAACATGTTTCCGGGCAGGTGTTTTATGAGGCCTTTGAGGCGCAGTGAGACAAGGGCGGCGTTGACGTTGCCGGGTGACAGGTCGGATTCTGCGATTATGTGCTCTATGTGAATCGGGTCGGAACTGAGGCAATCGTAAACGAACTTTTCAGGCTGGCTGAGATTCAGGTGACTTGCGTCAAATAAAGGGGTTTCAATCTCAGAGATTGTCTGGTCAGTCGCTGCGGCCACGTGATTTTCCAATTGCTTTCCAACCGGGCCAAGCGCCTCTATTACGTCTTCGAGTGAGTCTATGAGCTTTGCTCCCTGTTTTATCAGGTAGTGCGTGCCTTTGCTCAACGGCGAATCGATTTTGCCGGGAACGGCCATAACTTCACGATTGTTTTCCAGGGCGGCCTCTGCGGTAATCAAAGCGCCTGAGTGGTAGCCGGCCTCGATGACGATTGTGGCAAGTGAAAGACCCGCGATTATCCTGTTGCGAGGCGGGAAATTCTCCGAAAGCGGCTCGTAGCGCAGCGGCAGTTCGCTGACGCAGGCGCCGGATTCGGCTATCAGGGCGAAGAGCTTTTTGTTTTCTGGCGGGAAGATATTTGCCAGGCCGCAACCCTGGACAGCGATAGTGCGACCGCCGGCGGAGATGGCGGCCTGATGGGCAAAGGTATCTATGCCGCGAGCCATACCGGAACAGATTGTAAAGCCGGCAGAAGAAAGCAAATGGGCAAATCGTGAGGCCTGTTCCCGGCCATAGAGGCTGGGCCGCCGGGAGCCGACAATAGCGATGCCGAGATTATCAGCCTTTGTCAGCGTTCCTTTTACGTACAGCACCGGCGGGGGGTCATAGATTTTTTTCAGTACGGTCGGGTAGCGGTCGTCATCGAAATTTATTATCCAGACGCCGAGTTTGTCGGCCAATTCGAGTTCAGCGGCGGCGTCGAATCTGCCGTGGGAGCGGGCGATTTGTTCGGCTTTTCTTGGGCCTACGCCTTCGGTTTTGGTCAGTTGGGCAACTGAGGCGCCGAGGGCGTTATCGATTGAGCCCAGATGCTTTAGCAGGCGGGCAAAAGTTTTCGGGCCAACGCCGTCAGCCCGTATAAGGCAAAGCCATTTGTTAATATCAATGGAATTTTGCTGTTTTTGTGTCACAATATACCCTTAAGGGTAATAAATGTCCGCGAATAAAACCAGAACTGGTTATTTTTAAGTTACTTACCCGCTCGCCGTGCTTCGCTCGTCGCAGCAGGCGGATAAACGGAAAAATTCAATTAAGATCAGTATAAACGTAATTCCGAGAAAGAATCGTACGGTGAATCTATCTAAATAAGCCAATAGCGTCAATGGAAATCACCAGAATTGGCTGTTTTAGCGCAAATTTCCGGCCGGATAATATCAATTATATGCTTTACAGGAACAATGTTTTTTGGTATAATTTAATGTTAACTATATCAACTTAATGCCGCGCTTGCCGGAGGGTGAACGCATATTTTTAACCGATTTAGTGAGGAGAAGTGTCATGTCTAAAAAATTAGTTTGTCTTGCTGCTGTTATTTTTCTGTTTGTGGGCGCAAATAGTGTTTTTGCGGTTGACGCTGTGATTTTCGATACGAACGTACCGCCGGTTATTGATGGGACGATTGACGCTGTATGGGCAGGTGCCAATGCCTATTCGTACGACTACTACACCTACCCCCCAGCCCCAGAAGGCGGGCCTCCCGCGTCGGCTGATATTTCGGGAACGTGGAGGGCGTTGTGGGACTCGAACTGTATCTATTATCTGATAGATGTGAATGACGATTTCCTTGTAAAGGATAACCCCAACGACAGTAGGTGGTGGCATGACGACACTCCCGAAATCTACATAGACGCAGATAACAGCAAGGGCGATGGTTACGATGCAAACGACTCCAAATTTTCATTCCGCTGGAGCGACCCCAACGTTCATACCAGCAGCAGGACGGATCCTAACGCGGCAGCAGGTGTTACCTTCGAAATGGTTTCAAGAACAGGCGGTTATATCCTGGAAGTTAAGGTTCCGTGGAGGTCGGTGGCCGGGATACCTTGTGACGGCAGACTTATCGGTGCCGGTATGGCGATCAACGACGATGATGATGGGGGGAATCGCGATATACAGGTGATATCGCTTACTAACGCGACCAATATGTCGGCCAAGGCGAGCAGCTTTCCAACGGCAATATTGGTCGAAAGGGGCCTTGCCCGTGACCCGGATCCGGCTGACCAGGCCCCGGCTGTTAGGATTGGTGCGGTCCTTAGCTGGACGCCGGGAGATTTTGCCGCTGATGTTAACGGCCACCACGTGTATTTCGGAACGGACTTCGATGATGTCAACGATGGAATCGGCGATGCCAACAAGGGATTGCAAAGTCCGGCTAATTACGTACCGGAGTCACTGCTTGAATTTAACACTATGTATTATTGGCGGATTGACGAAGTTAATGACCCTTGTATATGGACAGGACATGTATGGAGCTTTAAGACTGAGGTGGGTGCGGCTCGTAATCCGAGTCCGGCTGACGGAGTCATCAATGTAGACCCGAATGTGGTTCTTAGCTGGGGACCGGGAGAATTCACCGCTGATGTAGACGGACACGAAATTTATCTCGGCCTTGACTTTAATGACGTCAACGATGCAAGCATTGGATTTGACCCGGCAGGTGTATACATAGGCGCACAGGACCGGGATTCCAATAGTTACGACCCATGCGGCCTGGATTGCGGCAGGACCTATTACTGGCGAATCGACGAGGTCAATGACCCGTGCGAGTGGAAAGGACATGTATGGAGCTTTACCGTGCGTTGTGACCAGGTTGTCAGGGGCTTTATCGACAGCAATGACATTTCAGCTTTTGCCGAACGATGGCTGGCAGATAATTGTCTGCAAAGCGTCAATCCAAGTGAGGGTGCCTTGTGCTGCGGAGCTGATGCCGACCATAGCGGTAGTGTCGATTTTAGTGATTTTTCTCTGCTGGCACGGGATTGGCAGGCGCAGCAGCGATTAGGTGATTTGTGGATTCCGGCTGAACGGGTGCCTGAATGGAATCCCGGTGTAGAGGGCGGTATGCCGGATACCAGCGGCTGGCCGGTGTTCTGTGATGCCACCCACGCGCCGTATAATGCCGATGGTAATGATGGTTTAAGTGACAGGGTGGCTATTAACAATGCTATTAATGCAGCAACAGTTGCCGGCGGCAATCAGGTGGTGTATTTGCCCGCAGGGACCTTCCGATTCAACAGCGGGGAGGCTATTTATATGAAGTCGAATGTTGTTCTGCGCGGTGCCGGCTGGGATAATACTACCATCAGCGGCCTGGACGGGCAAAACCGGGGAGGCTTACATTTCTCAGGCAGTCTCGGTTCGACGACCAATGTCACCAGCAACCCGATTCCCAAAGGGGCCACAACCATTACCGTATCCAGCCCCTCCATTTTTAGTGTCGGAGAGTGGGTATACATGCGGCAGTACAATGACCCGGCGTATATACAGGTAGATGTACCTTCACATCCCGGCATGACCGCTATTTTCAAGGTCGCCGCTAAAAACGGCAACACGATTACAATGGACAGACCACTTCGACATGCCTTTAACCCTGCAGAGACTCCGAAGGTACAGGAAATGTATCCTATAGAAAATGCCGGGATTGAGAATTTCAAAATTGAGCTGGATTGGCTCAGCGCGGATAATAGTTCGTGTGTTGCAGTGACCAACACCATAAACTGCTGGGCAAATGAGGTCTTCTTCAAGCAGGGCGGAAACCATCACATATTCTTCACCTATTCGGCGCGTAATACTGTTTACAAGAGTATGTTCATGGGGCTTCTGGTCTGGGAAAGAGACGGCAGGGAATCGGCTAACTACTCGATTGAGTTTGCTCAAGGGGCACATGATAACCTTGCAACAAATACCGTTGCGATGAACAATAAATCCAATATGTGTTTTTCTCGCGGGGCGAGCGGAAATGTGTATTCATACAATTACCAGATCGGCGACATTACCACTATGCGCAAGGGCATTCAGTTCCACGGCAAGTACCCGCACTCGAACCTTGTTGAGGGCAACGAGACTTATAACAATATCATGACCATGGACAATACGTGGGGCCAGCAGGGCCCTCGAAACACGATTTTCAGGAATCGTGTCACGGGCGACGGTACTATAAAAGCGTCCTCGGACAGCGGTTGGCCGACTGGATTGGACCTGAACCTTATGTTAAATTCGGCCAAAGGTTACTATTGCGGCTGCAGCGCTGATACTATATGCAGTTACGCCTCGGGCAGCGGCCGCGATTATGATATGCAGCATACAGGTTTATGGGCAGAGTATAACTTTGCCAGAGATACAACGCCGGATGTTGGAGCTTTGGTGTGGGGCTGGGTCTGGGAGACACCGGAGCCGACCAGCGTTCGTATTGAAAGCGATTATCAGGGCGACAGCGCTCCCGGACACTGGGCGGGACTGAACTTTCCTGCTTCGCTGTACCTGACGGAGGCGCCTGACTGGTGGCCGGGCGGTAAAGACTGGCCGTGCATCGGTGCCGATATCGACGACCACGGCGGCACGATGACAAAGCTGCCGGCGCAGGACTGGTACGAGGCTCTGTCGATTAAACCGTATTAGTCTGCCAGCCAATAAACCAATGTTAATAATAAGCCGGGCAAAACCGTGAGGTTTTGCCCGGCTTTGCTATGTCAATTGGTTACGGTTTTTGCCTTTTTCTCTTGACTTTCGGGGGGAGGTAGGTGGTAAAATCGTTATTATCTGCATATATGTATAGATAGGCCTTTTTTTTGTCACGGCCTATGTAGAGCCTATTGTTGAGAGTGATGAAACGGCAGGAGGAGTGAGCGTTCGAGGCATGTGTCAGGATGTCTTGTTTTTCTTCGGTTTTCCCCCTTTCTTTTTTCACCAGCTTAATCTCCTCTGTAAATTATAATCGGTTTTTTTTAAGGAGGAAGAAGGTAAGTGAGATGAAAAAAGTATTTTGTTTGACGCCAGTTGTTCTGCTGCTGGTGATGGCAGCGAATGCGTCGGCTATTTTGTTTGACGCCACCAGCAAAGCCGGCAGCGGCACCACTGCGGCTTCGACGCTGGCCTGGGATCATACGGTCGGCACAGGCCGCAGGCGTCAACAAGCTTGATGCGGCAGGGGGTTACACGGAGGTTGCTACAGCCGGGCTAACAACACTTAGCTGGGGTCATAGCTTTAGCAGTACGAACAGCAGACGATTAGTCCATTCATTGGCGGCGTTTGCCCCTGTGCCTGAACCTGTGACGGTTTTGCTTTTAGGTCTTGGTGCAGTAATGCTGAGACGGAAGAAATAAAGGACAATAGAGACGATATCAAGGCTCTATGAAGTTCTTGATCGATGAGGCTAACGGCCTTTAGTTTGGGTCTGGAGCCCTGCGGTCGTATGTAGTTGGATAGTAGACGGCTATTATAGGTGAGTAGCGGCTGAACGAACAATGCAGGCTGAGACGCGTTACCGGTCTATCCCGTTCCGGTTGGCGCCACGGCGTTTACGCTGGCCACAGCGGCAGTGCCGCAGCGCTGACCATAGCGGGAAATGTCTATTTTATGCTTTACAATGCCCGTTCTTTTATGTTATAATATTGTGGTTTATACGTATTCTTAACTGCTGCCTGCGGGGGGGGTGGCTAAATTGCGGAGTTTGCGAGGAGAATTATCATGTCGAAGAAATCTGTCTGCCTGGTCGCTGTTCTTTTCTTGTTTGGTTTAGCAGGTAATTGTATGGCGGCGATTGCGTTTGATGCCTTTAGCACAGCCGGCAGCGGCACCACTGCGGCTTCGACGCTGGCCTGGTCGCATACGGTCGGGTCAGGGGAGCGACAGAATGCTGGTGGTTAGTTATGAAGGCAGAGACAACGGTACTGTGGGAAACATGGATGTTACCGGTATTACATACGGCGGGCAAAGTTTGACATATGCTTCCGGTTCCGGTGTGACCATAGGTACGTCAGCGGACAAGGACAGGACCGAAATATGGTATCTGCTTGCTCCTGCTTCGGGTACCGATACCGTTACGATTACGACTACCGGTGTTATTGATTTTTTAGCTGGTGGTGTGATTTCATTGGAGGGCGTGGCCCAACAGGGGCCTGAGGCGGTAACGAGTAATGGTTATCAAGATCCTGGCACGTCCGGCCTTTCTGTCATTTCCACCGACATCACCACCATCACCGATGGTGCCTGGGTAATCGATGTGGCGGGCATAGACAGAATCGGTACATGGACAACGACTGCTGCTGGTATGACAAAGGTATGGGAACAGGGAGCGAGCAACAAGCTTGATGCGGCAGGGGGTTACACGCCGGTTGCTTCTGCCGGGTCAACAACGCTTAGCTGGGAGCATAGCTTTAGCAGTACGAACAGCAGACGATTAGTCCATTCATTGGTAGCGTTTGCTCCTGTGCCGGCAGCAGAGCCTCCTGCGCAGGTCTTGAATCTGAGTCCTGCTGAATCTGCAACGGACGTAAGCGTGATAGAAGATTTGAGCTGGTTGGGGGCCGTTGGCGCAGAAAATTATAATGTTTATTTCGGCACTACCAGTCCCGGTAATCCTCAGGGCAATCAGACAGAGGTTTCCTTTGATACCGGTGTAATGGCTTACGAGACAATCCATTACTGGCGGATCGATTCCAATAATGCTTACGGCACAACCACGGGTAACGTCTGGAGTTTTACGACCGAAGCCTTTATCCTTCCCGGGCAGGCAGGCAGTGAAAGTCCAATTGATTCTGCAACAGATGTAAGCGTGATAGAAGATTTGAGCTGGAGCGCTACCAATGCAGAGAATTACAATGTGTATTTCGGTACTACCAGTCCCGGTGCTCTTCAGGGCAATCAAACAGAGGCGACATTTGATACCGGTATAATGGCTTATGAGACAACCTACTTTTGGCGGATCGATTCCAACAGTCTGGCTGGGCTTACGGCGGGCAACGTCTGGAGTTTTACGACGGAAGCCCAGGCCGCTCCTGACCAGGTAGCCAATCCTGTTCCTACAAATTCGTCAACGGACATGGAAGTAACCGTGGATTTGAGCTGGTCGGCAGCGGTGGGAGCGGATAACTATGATATATACTTCGGCTCCGACCCCACACCGGACGCAGGTGAATTCCAGGGCAATCAGTCGGGATTAACTTTTGACCCCGGCACAATGGTGGGCGATACAACTTTCTACTGGCGTATCGACTCGAATAACACCACAGGGAGTACGGCAGGTGCGGTCTGGAGCTTTACGACGGCGTTTTCGGCGACGGATGCTGAGTTTATAATACGTGATACGCGGGTTGCTCCTGTCATTGACGGTACGGTGGATGCGGTATGGGATGGAGCGATTGCCTACCCGTATGATAATTACGTCGAGGCTGCACCGACCGGGGCCAGCGATCTTTCCGGGACATGGAAAGCGCTTTGGGATTCGGATAATATATATTATCTGGTAGATGTGAATGACGCGAACCTTGTAAACGATTCAGATTGGAGGCTCTGGCGGGATGACAGTCTGGAAATCCATCTCGACACCGACAACAGCAAAGGTACGAGCTACGACGGCATAAACGACTTCAAGTATTTTTTCCGTTGGAATGACCCCAATCTTTATTGCGACTCTGTGCCTGATGCTAATGTGGGTGTCAACTTTGTTATAGTTGCCCGGACAGGTGGTTATCGGCTTGAAGTATCAATTCCGTGGACAACACTGGCTCAGACGCCCTACGAAGGAAAGCTAATCGGCGCGGGTATGGCGATTAACGATGACGATGACGGGGGAATGCGTGATACGCAGATGCTCTCGCTTTATACCGCAGGGCCGTCAAATCCGAGCCAATTTATGACGGCTGAACTTGTGGTTTTCGATAGCAACGCTGCCAATGACCCTGTGCCTGCTGACAAGGCTGTGGAGGTGCCGATAAGTTCAATACTTAGCTGGACGGCTGGCGAAAACGCTGCTGATGTGGACGGTCATCACGTTTATTTCGGAACTGACTTTGATGATGTCAATGCCGGGGTAAACGGAACTGATAAAGGTCTGCAAAGCCTGGCCAGTTATGTCCCTGACGCATTGATGGAATTAGATACGGTTTATTACTGGTGTGTTGACGAGGTCAACGATTCGAATATCTGGCTGGGCAAGGTGTGGAGATTCCGCACGCAGTTGGGCCAAGCCAGTGAAGAGGTTCCGGCTAACGGCAGTGTCGATATAGATCCGACCGTCGTTCTTAGCTGGCTGTCCGGGTCATTAGCGGCTGATGTTGACGGACACGATATATATTTCGGGACAGATTTTGATGATGTTAATGATGCCAATCTCGGCTTCGACCCCGCGGGAGTATATCAGGGTTCGCAGGATAAAGATTCGAATAGTTTTGACCCGGCGGGCGATCTTAAATGCGGCAGGACCTATTACTGGCGAATCGATGAGGCTAACGGTGTTGAGTTGTGGCCTGGCGAGGTTTGGAACTTTACGGTTCGCTGTGACCAGGCAGTAAACAGTTACATAGACGAGTACGACCTTAGTGCCTTTGCCGAGCAATGGCTTGGCGAAGGCTGCCATGATGTTGCAGGTACTGCCGCGTGGTGCTGCGGCGCTGATGTTGACAAGAGCGGCAGGGTTGACTTTGGTGATTATGCGTCGCTGGCCGATAAATGGCTGGACATGGGCCGCCTTGGTACTTTGGAGATTCCGGCTGAACGCGTGCCTGAATGGAACCCGGGCGTCGAGGGCGGTATCCCTGATACAAGTACATGGCCTGTATTCTGTGATGTCACCGATTCGCCTTATAATGCGATAGCTGATGATGGTCTTTCAGATTGGAGTGCTATCCAGAACGCCCTTTGGGCTGCGGGTGCGGCGGGCGGCAACCAGGTGGTTTATGTGCCGGCTGGAACCTTCAGGTACAACTATGGAAGTGGGGGCGTACTTAAGGTCCCATCTAATGTAGTGCTTCGAGGTGCAGGCCGTGATACGACCACTATTACCGGTGACCGCGGCGGCGGACCGATGGTCTGGGCAGGTGTCAAATTCTACGGCTCGGCAGGTGCGTCTGTAGATATCACTACCAGCTCTCTGCCGGCAGGGATCAGCTCAATAACTGTGACCGATGCCTCAGGTTTCAGCGTTGGAGATTTTTGTCGTATGTCACAGGATAATGACCTTTCATATATTCATTCTTCGCGAATCGCCTTCGACTACATGTTCCACAATTTCAAGATTACGGCCATAAACGGCAATACCATAACAATGGATAGGCCTACGCGTCACTATTTCGGAGCCTCGTTCGATCCATATATCAAGAAAATGAACGTTGTAACCAACGCAGGCATCGAAGATATAAAGATCATGAACGATTTGTTGACTTCAGCCGAATGGTTCGGTGGTCTGGCGAAGAATACCGGCCCGATAGGAATATACTATGCTGCAAACTGCTGGCTGGATAATGTCTTTGTTTATAACGGACATCAGAAAATGGTACATATCGAATGCAGTACACGAATCTCTATTGTCAACTGCAAGTTCGATAAGATGATGTGGGCAGAATACGGCAAACCCGGAATTGGCAGCCCGATGACTGAGTCGCCATATAACAACTACGCGGTTCTGCTCAAAGACGGCACGACAGATTGTCTGGTAGAGAATAATATTTTCATGAACCAGCACGCTGAGGTAATCATTATGAATGGTACCAACGGCAATGTTACTGCCTACAACTTTGTTGTTAACGCTAAACATCCATCAAGCGGATTTTTCTTCCATGGCCGTTACCCGCATCAAAATCTGCTTGAAGGCAACGCTACCGACGGAGGTTTCGTAGTTGCAGAGAACTGGTGGGGCGAGGAAGGTCCTCGCAATACCTTATTTAGAAACCGGTGTTATGGCGATATTGGCCACTTTAAGACTGGCGACATAACCAACGATACCTATCATCCTACCCACTTTTTAGGCGACCAGATCAACATGATAGGCAATATTGCATATGCCTATTATAAAACGCCCTTCTGCAACTACGATAACGGCAACTGCAGGGACTTTGACTTGCTTACGACGAATATGTGGCTTGAGCGCAATATTTATCGTGACCTTCGCGGCGCCGGTCATGGACTTGTTATAAAGACCCCGGAGCCGACGACTACAATGATCAACAACTACGGCGGCGATGTTGCGCCTGGCAGCTGGTCGACATTTAAGATGCCTGCTTCGCTGTATTTGGATGATAAGCCCAGTTGGTGGCCTGGTGGTAAGGCGTGGCCTTGCGTAGGTTCGGACGTCGATGATTTTGGCGGTACGTTGACAAAGCTGCCTGCCGAAGACCGTTACGATAGTGAGTAGTAAAATATTTTTACAAATTAGATGAAATATCGCAGGAATGGTACGAGGCTCTGTCAGTTAAACCATATTAGAATTAACACTATGACCGGCCAGCTAAAAGCCGGACGATGATAAAATGCCGGGCAAAACCATGAGGTTTTGCCCGGCATTGTTATGTCAATTCGATGCTTTACATAACAGGCAGGTTTGAGTATAACAGCGAAAAACAAAATTATAGTTTGGGAGGCACAGCTATGAAAAAGAACTTTGGCATTGTCACTTGTATGGTTTTGGTAGTAACACTGTGTGGTTGTGGTGTAGTTTCGCAGGCCGGGCGGGGCAGGGACCTGGGTGATTTGAAGATACCGCCGGAGCGTCTGCCGCAGTGGTACCCCGGAGTGGAGGGCGGTATTCCGAATACGAGCGATTGGCCTGTATTTTGTGAGGTTACAGACCCACCTTACAACGCCAAGCCTAACGATGATAAAAGTGATGCCGCGGCAATTAACGCCGCGATAACTGCAGCCGCTACCGCAGGGGGCAATCAAGTGGTGTATCTGCCTGCGGGGCTGTACAGGTTCGACAAGGGCCAGGCTATTTATATGAAATCAAACGTCGTTCTTCGCGGCGCCGGCTGGGATGATACCATTATCAAGGGCAAGGGCAGCAAAAACCAGGCAGGGATATATTTCTCAGGCAGTCGCGGCGGGTATATCAATATTACCAGCAGTTCGATTCCCAAAGGAACCACGACCATTACGCTGGCTGATGCTTCTGGTATAGGTGTTGGCGACTGGCTCTTTATGGAGCAGGACAATGACCCGTCGTATATGCAATGGGATGTAATACCTGCCATGACCGCTATCTTCAAGGTGGTCGCCAAGAACGGGAATACGATTACAATGGATAGGCCGTTGCGCCATGCCTTCGGCAGTTCATTTAATCCGGTGGTTTTTAAAATCAAGCCGATAGAAAATGCAGGGATCGAAAAATTCAGAATCCAGATGGACCGTGACAGCAATGTGAAGGCTAACCTTGTTGTAATTAAAGAGGCTGTAAACTGCTGGACAAAGGAGGTCTACTTCAAGGACGGCGGCAAACACCACATATTCCTCAATTATGCGGTGCGCAATACCATTTTCAAGTGTATGTTCGAGGGACTTTTAGTGTGGGAAATAAACAAAACACCATGGGCAAACTACTCGATTGGATTTGCTGAGGGCGCACATGATAACCTGATAACAAATACCGTTGCGATAGATAACAAATCTAACGCATGTTTTGCGCGCGGGGCCAGCGGAAATGTCTATTCTTACAACTATCATGTCGGCACCGTTATGCGCAAGGGTGTTCAGTTCCACGGCAAATACCCGTATGATAACCTTGTTGAGGGCAATGATACTTACAATGGGATTATGACAATGGATAATAACTGGGGCCAGCAGGGTCCTCGAAACACCATTTTCAGGAATCGCTGTAGGGGTATCGGCAGGATACATTCGTCCGCAGACGGCCCGGAATCCCCGCCCGACTGCCCGACCGGAGTGGATCTGAACCTTATTTTGAATTCGGCGCACAGTTTCTATGGTGGTTGCGTTGGTCCTGCTGTATGTAATTATCCCAAGGGCAACACCCGCGACTATGATTTTAAGTCTACAGGATTGTGGGCAGAATACAACTTTGCCACCGATATCAAGCCGGATGTCGGCGGGGTGTGGGGCTGGGTCTGGAAGACGCCGGAGTCAAGCAGTGTTCGCATTGAGAGCGACCACGAAGGCAATAAAGCGCCTGCCCACTGGGCGGGGCTGAAGTTTCCGGCTTCACTGTACCTGAAGAATAAACCTGACTGGTGGCCGGCCGGGAAGGCCTGGCCATGCATCGGCGCAGACATTGACGACCACAGCGGTGCGATGATAAAGCTGCCCGCACAACAATGGTACGAGGCGCTGCCGAACAAACCATGGCCAAAATCAAAGCCATGATAATCAGAGATAATCTGAGGAGATTTGAAAATGAAACGAAACTTTGGCAGTGCCATTTGTTTTCTTGTGGTGGTGCTATTGGTGGGTTTGGTTTGCGGGATTGCTGAGGGACGGGATTTAGGTGATTTGAAAATACCGGCTGAACGTCTGCCGGGGTGGAATCCCGGAGTAGAGGGCGGTATTCCGGATACGAGTGGTTGGCATGTGTTTTGTAAGGTAACCGATGCGCCTTATAATGCGGTTGCGAACGATGATAAAAGTGATGCTGCAGCCATTAACGCAGCGATTGCAGCGGCGGCAGCGGCAGGGGGCAGCCAGGTGGTGTATCTGCCTGCCGGGACTTTCAGGTTTGACGACGGTGAGACTATTTTTATGAAGTCCAACGTTGTTCTACGCGGGGCGGGTATGGAAAAGACGATCATCACTGGAAACAGAATATCTTATTCAGGGGCTATTCAGTTTAATGGAAGTAAAGATAATAATCTATTCAAGATTGTCGATAAGGTACTGCCAAGAGGCGCGAAAACTGTCACACTAAACGATGCCGGCAATGTATCGGTTGGTCAATATTTGCATATCTATCACGATAATGACCTGTCGTACACGCTGCCCGAAGACAATTTCCTGCAGCTTATGTCGCATATCTTCAAGGTGAAGGCTAAAGTCGGTAACAAGGTGACAATGGACAGGCCACTGCGGCACGTATTTAATACGAAACTGAATCCGCGCGGCTATATCATAAAGCCGATATCTAACTGCGGCCTGGAAGAGATGAAGGTTATGTTTGACGATACTAAAGATGCAAATGTGAAAGGCCCGATTGTAGTATGGGAGCTTGCGACAAATACATGGGCAAAGAATGTGTACTTTTACAATGGTTATCGTTCACACGTCAAGTTAGCCAGAAGCACAAACACTACTATGGAACACTGCCGGTTCGAACGGCTTCAGTATCATGCAAACACTAAGAGCCATTTTAACGGCTATTCGATAGTTTTCATGGAGTCGGCTATCGATAATCTGATAACGAACAATGTTTTTGTGAATCTGCGAATAGTGGTCGTCTTTAATCGCGGCTGCAGCGGCAACGTCTATTCTTATAACTATCATAATAATGCAAATCCTGCCTTCTGGTCGCACGGGATATTTTTTCACGGCAAATATCCGCATTCGAACCTGGTCGAAGGTAACGATACGAACGGTACGATTATGGCGGGTGACAACTGGTGGGGCAGAGAGGGGCCGCGTAATACGTTGTTCCGCAATCGGCTCAGGGGTAAAGGGCGCATAGGCACCGAAGACATTATGAATCCCAAACCCGCGCCTTATTCACCGTTGATGACAGGTAGGCTTAATATGATAGGCAATATCGTATACGCAATCTATAGTACGCCCGGCTGTACATACGAAAATGGGGGTTGCTACGATTTTGACAGGAACAGTACAAATCTCTGGGCTGAGCGCAATATAACGCGTGACATGCGCGGGGCAGGGTATGGATTTATTGAGAAGACGCCGGAACCGACAAGTGTGTTTATTGAAAACGCCAGTGGTGACAAGGCGCCCGCAAGCTGGGCGGGCTTTAAGATGCCGGCGTCGTTGTATCTGGACAAGAGGCCCGATTTCTGGCCTGGGGATAAGCCGTGGCCGGGGATAGGGGCCGACGTTGATGATTTTTCGGGTAAACTGGTAAAACTGCCGGCACAACAATGGTACCAGGGGAAGTAAACTTATGATTCTTGAAAAGTATTCGATTGGTATTGGAGACAGGTTCGGCAGGCAAGGCAGGGCCCAGCTTGCGGCAATAGTAAAGGCAAAAGAGGCAGGTATTGAGATTGTGCCTGTATGGAATAAATCACACAGGGAACATACAATCATCGGTACGCTGCCGGCAGATGTGCGCAAAGAGGCTGACGCTGCGGTCAGGTCACTTGCCTGGGATGGTTCGTATTATGTTGACGCCGACCACATCGGATTGAAAAACGTGGATTTGTTTATAGAGGCCAGTGACTTTTTTACGCTCGATATCGCAGAGTCTATCGGTACGGCCGGTAACGATGATGAAATAGAGGCGTTTGTCGATAAAAACAGGAAATATATTGGCTCGGTTTCAATTCCGGGTATTGACGAGGTGTTTGAAGTCACAGAGGAAAAGATCAAGAGCATTGGCCACAAGTATTTGAAAGCTGTTAAAGAGGCAGGCGAAATCTACCGCCATATTGAGGCTGCTAAAGGGGCGGGCAATTTTATTACTGAGGTTTCGATGGATGAAACTGACCAGCCGCAAAGTCCTGTTGAAATGCTCTTTATCTTAGCGGCTGTTGCCGAGAACCGGATACCTGCACAGACGATTGCGCCTAAATTCAGCGGAAGGTTTAATAAGGGCGTTGATTATGTCGGCGATGTAGATGGTTTCGCAAAGGAATTCGAGCAGGATGTAGCGGTAGTAGCATTTGCCGTCAAGGAATTCGGCCTGCCTGAGAATCTGAAGCTGAGTGTACATTCGGGTAGTGACAAGTTTTCGATTTATGGGCCTATGAATAAGGTATTGAAGAAATTCGATGCCGGGCTGCATATCAAGACCGCAGGGACTACGTGGCTGGAAGAGCTTATCGGGTTGGCGCTGGCAGGCGGTGACGGACTTGAGATTGCAAGGCAAGTATACGGCGGGGCGGTTGAGCGATTTGACGAGCTTTGCGGGCCTTATGCTACAGTTATCGATATTGACAAGAGTAAGCTTCCTGCGCCGGAGATTGTTAACGGCTGGAGCGGGGCAGAATACGCTGATGCCTTGCGACATGACCAGTCGTGTCAAAAATATAATCCGAGTTTCAGGCAGCTTCTGCATGTGGGGTATAAGGTCGCAGCTGAGATGGGCGAGCGGTATTTAGACGCACTGGAAAAATACGAAGATGTAATCGCGGCGAATGTCACGGACAATATTTACCAACGACATATTAGAAGAGTTTTTATGTGATATGCATGTCGGCTGATTGTGCTAAAAGGTGATTTTGAATTCTTTTAGTTGGGGGTTCAGGGGGGTTTCTGTTATTTTGGTTTCTCTGAGGCTGCCTTCGTAAACACGTTCGATGTCACGGATGCAATCATCAATATCCTGGGCAGGCCCCTGGGCGATCATTTCGACGGTGCCGTCGTGTACGTTGCGGACCTGGCCTGTGAGGTCGTAACGGTTGGCATAATTCAGAGCGGTGAAGCGAAAGCCGACGCCCTGGACACGGCCTGAAAAAATTATGCGTACTGATCTCAATTGAATTTCCCCGTTTATCCGCGGGTAAGTAACTTAAAAATAACCAGTTATGGTTTTATTCGCGGACATTTACTGCCCTTAAGAGTATGTTTTGCTGCCCTGGTCATTACAAAGTCTGATAATAACTCAAACTGACCGGTGGTCAGTTTGAGAAATCAAAAATCAAAAGTAAAAAATCAAAATTGCGGAACCCAGCACTTAAAAATTTTAAGTGCTGGATGACTATTCTATAATAATTTTTGAGAAACATACTATACTATCAAAACTCGACTTACATTTAACATTTACTACGAATCGGTCAGTTTGAATAATAACCTCAAATCGTAGTTAGTTCAAGGCGGTAATTGTAAAATTATGGTTCACGCGGGGCTGTAAGTCGAGTATAATTTGCTAAATTTATAATTAGATCTGGTTGATTATGCAAAAAAAGACGGACAGACAAGTTGAAAGAGATTTTCAGCTTTATCAGCTTACAAGGCTTGCGGCGGGTAACTTTTCGCTTCAGGAGGTTCTTGACAGGCTGGCAGAAGCGGCGGTCAAGATTGCCGGTGTCAAGGCCTGCTCGATTCGGCTGCTTGATGAAGGGGCCGGGAAACTTGCGATGCGAAGCACGTACGGATTGAGCCAGGAGTATCGCAATAAGGGGCCGGTCTCAAGAAATGACCCGGTGATTAAAGCGGCCTTTGAAGGCCAGGCGGTGATCCTGGATGATATGAGGGTCGATGGACGTGTTAAATATAAAGAGGCGGCAATCAAAGAAGGGCTCGTCAGCCAGCTTACCGTAGCGATGCAATTCAGAGGCAAAGCTATTGGTGTTCTTCGACTCTACAGTCCCAAGCCAAAACGGTTTTACGAGGAGAATGTCAATCTTGCCCGGGCGGTTGGCTCGCAGTGCGCGGTGGCGATAACAAATGCAAGACTCTATACAGAGGCCCTTGAAGGTCAGCGTATCGCTGAGCAGATGCGACTGGCAGGTATTATTCAGCGTAGAATGATTCCGGAAAAAGCTCCGCTGATAGACGGGCTGGATATTGCGGCCTCTTATACTCCCTGTTTTGATATTGGTGGCGACTTCTACGATTTTCTTCAAATAAATGACAGTTGCCTTGCTATCGCGATTGCAGATGTTATGGGCAAAGGGATACCGGCAGCACTTATGATGAGTCTGTTTCGGGGGGCAGTGCGGGCATACGCAGGTGCCGAACAGGGTACCGGCAGTGTCAGAAAGATTGTAAGCCAACTGAACAGGACGGCGTGCGGGGAGTGCAGGGACGGAGAGTTTGTTACTTTGCTGTATGCTGTTGTTGACGTTAAAGATATGACGGTAACGTATTGCAGTTGCGGGCACGAGCCGATGGTGCTTATAAGGGACGGACAGATTAAAGAACTGAGTAAAGGCGGTCTTGTGCTTGGGATAGAGCGGCGGGCTGAATACGAGACTGAAACCGTAAAGCTAAAAGACGGTGACAGCCTGATGCTTTATACGGATGGACTGATTGACGCAGCTAATTTTGAGGGACAGTACTGGGGCCAGGAGCGAATGCTCGAGATGGCAAAGAAATTCAGCACGGAAAAGGCGAGCCAGATGGTCGGTGATATTCTTCGATACAGAAGACGTTTTGTGGGGCTTGTCAGACAGGCTGACGATACCAGTATCGTTGTTGTCAAGGTGAATAAGGCGTAATTTAAGAAACAGGACGTTTTTTAAGATGGCGGATTTAGTTATTACCATTGATGGTCCTGCCGGCAGCGGCAAAAGCACGGTGGCCCGGCGGTTGGCCAGGAAAGTCGGAGCGAAATTTCTTGATACCGGAGCGATGTACCGGGCTGTTACTTTGGCTGCGATGCAGGCAGGCGTTGATATGAGTGATGAAAACAAACTGCTCGGTGTTCTGGACAGTAAGGAATTCAGGTTTACCGCTAAAGAAGGCCAGATGGAGGTCCGTATTGATGGCGTTGATGTCACTGAGCAGATACGGCAGCCTGAGGTGACCGCAAATGCACGGCATATCGCCTCGGCGACGAGGATACGGGAGAAGCTGGTGGACATGCAGAGGGAATTTGCGTCGGGCGAGGAAAAAATCGTGACCGAGGGAAGGGACCAGGGGACGGTGGCGTTCGGTGATGCCGATTTCAAGTTTTTTCTGACGGCGGATGTGGGCGAGAGGGCAAGAAGAAGACAGGCCGAATTGCAAGCAAAAGGAGTGCGCCAGAGTCTTGAGCAGATACAAAAGGCCATCGAAGAAAGAGACAAAAGTGACAGAGGGCGGGCGGTTGGTCCATTAAGGCCTGCTGATGATGCTATAGTTGTTGATACTACGGAGCTGGGTATAGAAGAGGTTGTTGGGAAACTGTTGGATTTCGTAGGAAAAGATGCTTAAGAAAAGGTTGAAAACACTGTGGTACTGGTTTGCGGTTATGTGCTGCAGGTGTTTTTGCCGACTGTTTTTTCGGATGCGCGTTTATGGCATAGAAAATATTCCTGCGGAGGGGGGATTTTTGTTAGTGAGCAACCACCAGAGTTTTCTTGACCCGTTATTTTGCGGGATTTTTGTGAAAAGGGCATTATATTTTCTTGCTCGTGATACACTTTTTAGAAATAAGTTTTTCGGTCCACTGATATCTTCGGTGCATGCGATGCCTGTGAAGCGCGGCACGGCGGACACGGGTGCAATGAAGAGAGTAATCAGTAAACTCAAAGAAGGGGCCGGTGTTTGCCTTTTTCCGGAAGGTACCCGCAGCAGAGACGGCAGGATTTCGGCCTTTAAGCCCGGTCTTGGCCTTCTATGCAGGCGGGGGGATGCGGCGATTGTGCCGGTGATGATTGACGGGGCCTTCGAGTGCTGGCCGAGGGACAAGAAGCTATTTTCGCCGGGGTCTATTTCGATTTGTTACGGCAAGGCCATAACGGCTGAGGAGGTAAGGCAAATAGGTGACAAGGCATTAGCACAGAGATTGACCGAGACACTGCGCCGGATGCAAAACCAGTGCAGGATAAAACAGGGTAAAGAGCCGTATAATTATGAATAGTTAGGGGAATTAAGTGTATTAATGGAAAGGAAGGACAAATGAAGAAACACATTGTACTGTCGGTATTGTTGGTGATGATTTTTGCAGTTGGTTGTGACGTTGCCGGGCCTTCGGCGGTTGCTGCGCAAGGCAAGTCGAAGACGGTTTGCAAAGAGTCGGCAAAACAGAGTCAAACCACCGCTTGCACAAAGAAGATAAAAGTGCTTTATGCGGGCGATTCGGGCATTGTTATGGGCCCGCACATAATCGCATCGCCGTTTAATTACGAGAGCAAAGGAGTAGAGGTGCAGGTTTGGTGTCAGCAGGTACTTGACGCACTTAACAGCCAGGATGATATTGAAGTTGATTATATGACTACGTGGCAGGCGTTTGAGAAATTTCCGGAGACGCCTGAGGAACTTGCCAAGTATGACGTGGTTGTGCTAAGTGACATAGAGTGGGAGGTGCTTGTGTTGTATCCATGGTCACGGTTTATGGATGCTCCGATGGGACCTAACCGGCTGGTATCGATTCGGGAATATGTCAAGAACGGCGGCAGTCTTTTGATGATCGGCGGCTGGTCGTCATTCACCGGAAGAAAAGGGATGGGCGGCTATCACGGAACACCGGTCGAAGAGGCACTGCCGATTAATTGCCTTGATATTAATGACGACCGCAGAGAGGCCCCGGAAGGCGTGCATATCGTTACGGTAGAAAAAGACCATCCTATAATGAAGAACCTTAGCTGGGAGACGTGTTCTGTTTTTACGGGGTACAACAGGTTCGAGGCCAAGCCTGGCTCAAAGGTCATCGCCAGGGTGAAAGAATTCGGCGACCCTTTCGTGGTTGTTGGAAATTACGGAAAAGGAAAATCAATGGCCTTTGCCTCGGACATTGCTCCTCACTGGGGCGCAGGGTTTATGAAGTGGGACGGCTATGGGCAGTTCTGGGTTCAGGCGATAAGATGGCTGGGAACGAAGTAACGTCAAACTGACCGAGGGTCAGTTTGAAAAATCAAAAGTCAAAGTGCAAAAATCAAAATTGTGGTATCCGCCAGATGGCGGATGAATATGTTGTAATATTTTTCGAGGAAGATAACATATAGTCAAAAAACAAACTCTTTTGCGAAACAGGTTCGCTATGGAGCACAGAAAATTACAAAGCAAAATGGGAAATTGAGGTAGCAATGAGCAGAAACAGTAGAAGGTTTGTTATGTTTTTGATGGTTTTTACCATGACGATTTTGCAGGTAACTGCTGTGCTCGCTGTCAAAAAAGACAAGCTGGATAAATTTGTTTTCAAGCAGGCAGCTGATATTGAGAGTGGTTTTTCGGTTACTGATTATTCGTTTAAGGGCTATACGAACCACTGGGACGAATTCGACTGGAAATGGTATCGTTATGCGGGGATTTTGTCACATACGGTTGCTGAGCCGAGAAACTTCGTGATTGGGGTCGAAGACAATATCGGTGTGCAACTGATGCTTGAAGAACTTTGGATGCAAAAGGGTTTCGTATCTCAATTGGCTCGGTCAGATGTCGTTACATTAATATCGCCGACATCGGCTGAAATCGATTCGGCTTTATCGAAAGGTGATGTTTTTGTTATTGGAACTGACGATAAGCCCGCAATGGAAAAATTGCTCGGTAAGGTTCCCGAAGAGATAAGATTCAGAAGGACCAAAGGTTTTTATCTGGAAAATAATGGTCGCAGGCTTTTTGTTATTTCTTCACATACTAAAGCAGAGGCAAACAAGTTCAAGGGTTTGATAGAAAACGCAATCGAGTTTACTGGCAAGTACAAGATGTATAAGGGTCTGGCAGGGACTTCTACGGGATTCTATTCTATCTGGCAATGGGCGGAGAACCCGATTGACCTGATTGCGAAGGCGCTGAATCTGCGTAACAGTTGGGTACTTGTTACCGGTAATGACTGGATAGTGCCGGGTATCCCGAAGGACTGGCTTGAATCGATAAAATTTGATTATCTGTATGAATTTGGAGAGAGCGGCAAAGGCTGTGTGATGTATGGAATGAAGCAATACCCGCAGGTTCAGGACAACACGACCGAAGATTGCATCAAGTGGACAAAAGAAAGAAACGGCTATATTTTTGGAAGGGCAAGTCTTGTAGAAAACCAGGAATATGACTTCGACGGATATTTGATAAACAGCGGTAACAAGGACAAAATAGAAGAGACTGGTAAGCCGTTTATCACCGGTGCCGGGGCACTGCGGATGAAGAGCCCGGCGAGTATGGTAGTGCTGCTGGAAAAAAACGCGGAACTCAACAAGCAAAATCTTTTCGACGCTATCCTTTCTAAAAGGGCTGTCGCGGTTTTCGGCGATGGGACCTTAGCTGGGCCAAGGGAATATGTGGAAGCGATGTGGATGCTCATACTCGACAGGGAGTATCTTGAGCAGGAATTTGCCGAAAGGGCCGACGTTGCGGCAAAAGTCAGGGACGAGAAGCTGATTGTTTCGGTAAAAAATAATAACACAAAATCACTGGACGCTGAACTTATTTTCGATGTTCCCGCGGAATTGACTATAGGAAATAATATCCGTCGGATGCCGTTAAGGCTTAATGGGCTGGAGCAGAGAACTATTGAATTACCCATCAGTTATACCAATAAGGCAGCAGGTAAGGTTAATCCGATAGTTGTGGTATTGGACTGGGGGCAAAACAACTGGAAAACGATAACCTACCTGAATATACCGAATCCGATAGAAATTCACGACCTGCTTCTTGTAAACGAGGGGAAGTTTTCTTTTCCGGTGACGGTGTGGAACTGCGGCAAGGGCAGCAAAGTGGACGTTAAGATTGAGGTCTTCTGTGAGAAAAAGGCATCCGGGCCGGTTCTGTCGAAAAAGATTTCTGTCAATGTTGGTCATTCAAACAAGGCTATCGTCAATGAAGAACTTTCATTGAAGGAAGGTGTATACGTTGTAAAGGTAAGTGCGCTGGGTTATACGGCAGCGGGTCAGATAAGCGTTAAGAAACGTGACGGTATGGCTGGCGTGCATCTGGAGGACATGAACAACGACGGGGTCAATGAGATTGTTATGGAAAACAAGCAAATTCGCGCGACTGTTATGCTTACCGGCGGCAGGGTCGTCGAATATATATTAAAGAGTAAAAACGAGAATTTATTTTTTAAGCTCTGGCCAGAAACTCCGCCCTGGCATGATTTACCGAAGGGCAGGCGGAAATTTTACCCTCAAGGCGGATTGGAAGAGTTTATCGGCTATCCAACTATCGAGGGTCATGTTAGATTCAAGTACAAGATATTAAAGGAATCGGGCAGCTATGTGAGTGTAAAGGTCTGGGCGAATATTCACGGGAGTATAATCGAGAAGATATTTACCTTGTACGGTGACAGTACTGTACTTGAGACAAGGTATGCGTTTAGAGAGATGGACAGTAACTTGAACATCATCGGGATAAATCCGCAGTTCCAATTAGGGCATCTTACCGGGTTGAAGGACCGTTACTATTTTCCAGTCGGGGAGAAAATTGTCGAAAGAACAGGAAGGGACGGCGACAAATACGGCAATATATTCGATATTACCAAGGGCTGGGTGGCAGGCGAAGATGCAAAAAAGGAAATTTCGTTAGCTATAGCGTATCCGGTAGATTCGGCGGTATTTATGCATTACTGGAGAAATAACCCGCAAAACACACCAACACCGTACTATTATACGGAGTTGCAGCCCTGGATGATGATAAAGCACGGTACGACGACTTATTTTACGTACTATATTCTTGGCTGTGAGGGTCGCTGGCAAAATGCGGTGGAAAAAATAAGAAAACTTGGCCTTGAAACATTTACTAAAAGACGTTAAGTAAAATAATATGAAAGTTATAATTGCTGAAAAATGCGGCTTCTGTCCCGGAGTTAAAAACGCCATCAATATGGCTGAAAAAATATTAGCACAAGAGAGTGATGTTTATAGTCTGGGGTCAATCATTCATAATAAAGACGTGGTGGAGCGGTTGGCCAAGACGGGGCTAAAGACCGTTGATAATGTGGAGCAGATACCATCGGGGACGGTCCTTATTCGCTCTCACGGCGCTTCTCCTAAAGAGATAGCAAGGCTCAAGGAAAAAGGGCTTAAAATCGCCGATGCGACCTGTGTTCTGGTAAAAAGGGTGCAGCAGATAGCATCTGAGCTGGCTAAAGAGGGTTATCAGGTGGTGGTTATCGGCGATGAGAACCATCCGGAGGTCCAGGCGGTTGTTGGGTGTGCGGTTGATGTGGTTGTGGCTGCCGACGAATCGGACCTTCACAAACTGCCTGAAAGCGGCAAATTAGGGATTGTGTGCCAGACTACCGAAGGGCCTGAACACTTCAGCAATGTGCTTTGTTCTATAATCAGGGGGGGGTTTAGTGAGTTGAAAGTAATCAATACTTTATGCAAAGAAGCGATAAAAAGACAGGAATCGGCGGTTCAATTGTGCAAACAAGTGGATATAATGTTCGTGCTGGGGGGTCTTGAAAGCGCCAATACACGCAGATTGGCGGAACTTTGTAAAAAATATAATAGTCAAACGTTTCACTTGCAAAACTGGAACAAATTTGATAAAAGTATTCTTTTTGGAAAGAAGTTGGCCGGCGTTACGGCAGGTGCTTCGACGCCTGAATGGATAATTGCCGAATTCGTAGAAAATTTGAAGGCATTTGATGGAAAAAAAACTAAATGTTAACATTGAATTGTGCGGTGTTGCACAGGGGCCTGTCGGCGTAAATGTGGGGCGCGGACAGGTTGAAAATAACAGACTCCACAGGCGAAGGAATTTTGGTTTATGGTAGATAGAAACATAATTAACAAACTTGGTCTGTCACAGGAAGAGCTCGATGAGCGTGTCAGTGAGATGTTTGATGATAAAGACAATGAGTATCTCGAAGAGGTACTGAAAACAAAAGTGGATTCTCGGCTGCCGGGAACAATCCTTAAAGGCACAATCGTATCCCAAATAGGTAACGACGTCATAATTGAGATCGGGCTGAAAAGCGAAGGCGTTGTAGACGCAAGTGAATTCGACAGTTCGGACGAGATTGAGCCTGGTAAAGAAGTTGAGGTCCTGCTCGAGGATACCGACTCCGCAGGTGAGCTCATTCCGTTGAGCAAGCGAAAAGCCGACCGCATCAGAGGCTGGGAGACAATAATCGAGACGAAAAAGGAAGGCGATATAGTCAGCGGCAAGGTCATAAGGCGTATCAAAGGCGGCTTACTGGTCGATATTGGTGTGCCGGTTTTTCTGCCGGCTTCGCAAGTTGATATCAGGCGGCCGGGCGATATCAGCAGGTTTATCGGAAAGGAGATCGAGAGCAAGATTCTCAAGATTGATATTGAGAATCGTAATATCGTGATATCGAGACGTAAACTTATCGAGGAAGAACGCCGCAGCAGTAAGGAAACTATCCTGAACGAGATCGAGGTCGGTCAGTTGCGAAAGGGCGTTGTGAAAAACATTGCGGACTTTGGCGTGTTTGTGGATTTGGGCGGCCTGGACGGGCTGCTGCATATATCCGATTTGAGCTGGGGCAGAATTTCTCATCCATCGGAAGTCGTCAAACTGGACGAGGAGATTGAATGCATTGTTATAGGCTTTGATAAAGAAAATGAGAAGATTTCATTAGGACTGAAGCAGAAGACATCGAGTCCGTGGGAAGACGTTGAACAGCGCTATCCGATTGGGTCGAGGGTCAGGGGTAAGGTCGTAAATGTGATGAACTACGGTGTGTTTATCCGGCTTGAAGACGGTATCGAAGGGCTGGTGCATATCAGTGAGATGAGTTGGACCAAGCGTCTGAATCATCCGAGCGAGATTCTTAATCTTGGTGATGAAATAGAAGTGATTGTTTTAAGCGTTAATAAGGAGAGGCAGGAGATTTCGCTTGGTTTGAAGCAGACCGAAACAAATCCGTGGGCGGTAGCTTCTCAGAAGTATCCGGCGGGTACGATTGTTACGGGCAAGGTCCGAAATGTGACGAATTTCGGCGCATTCGTGGAGATAGAAGAAGGCGTCGATGGTATGATACACGTTTCGGACTTGAGCTGGACGCGAAAATACAGCCATCCCAGCGAAGCTTTGCAAAGGGACCATGAAGTGAAGTGCGTTGTTCTGGAAGTTGACGAAGATAAACGGCGTGTATCACTTGGGGTAAAGCAGATGACCGAGGACCCGTGGATTAAGGCCATCCCGGAGAAATATATAGCGGGGCATATCATCAAGGGCACAGTGACGAAGCTTACGAATTTCGGCGCATTTGTCGAACTTGAGCAGGACCTGGAGGGCCTATTGCACATTTCTGAGCTTGCGGACCACAAGATTGACAAGCCTCAGGATGTTGTCAAAGAAGGTGACGAGGTCGAAGTTAAGATATTGAAGGTCGATACCGAGACTCGTAAGATTGGTTTGAGTCTGCGTCGGGCACAGTGGGCTGCCGAAGAGCAGGAAAAACAAGCGGAGGGAGTTGTGAAGCAGCCTGAGAAGGAAACAGTGGAGACGGTCCTTTCCGGTGCGGATGTTGAAGAGCTTACAAAACCAAAAGACAAAGCCGAGGAGTCTGCCGAGAGCACAATTGAGCAGAGCGAGGCAGAGCCAAAGACAGAGGCCGTAACTGAGCAGGACGAGGCAGAGCCAAAGGCAGAGGCCGTAACTGAGACCAAAGCCGATGACAAAGAGCCGAAAGCAGCCGGCGAGCCGGAACCTGCAGATGAAGGTCCGAATACCGAAGCCCAGGCCGGCGAGGAAGATAGTTCGGCTGAGCAAGATAAAGCCGAAACCGGCGCTGATGATGCTGATAAGTAGGATTTGACCTCTTAAAATTTACCAGTCATAATTAGCCATAGCTAAACCCGTGGACATATTTGACCGATACCACGGGTGGAGCTGCTATGGGCGCAAAATCAACTGTCCTGTCAGTTCAATAATTTGATTCAATGAGAATATTTGCCCTTATGGTCGGGGTCGAGAGATTTCGGCTGGGCGGGAGAGTGAACTATCGCTTTTGATGCAACCTTAAAAGACTATTTACATGAGATAGACGAGGCGTCGCTGCTGACAGTGGAAGAAGAGCACCTGCTGGGTAAACTTGTTGTCGAGGAAAACGACCCTTATGCCCGGGAGCAGTTGATACGCAGCAATCTCAGGCTGGTTGTTAATATTGCCAAGAGATACAGCAGCCGGGGGATGAGTTTAGGTGACTTGATTGAGGAGGGTAATCTGGGACTTATACGGGCTGTTGATTACTTTGACCCGGACCGTGGGACTAGGTTCAGCACCTATGCGGCGTGGTGGATAAAGCAAAGCATCAAACGAGCACTGCTCGGGGATGTTCGGCCGGTACATATTCCGACCTATATGGTTGCGCTGTTAAATCAGTGGCGACATATTGCGGTGGAGTTGGAGAGCAAACTCGGCAGAGCACCGGAATTTGAAGAGATGGCGGATATTATGCAGTTACCTCTACGGAAGGCGAAAGTCATACACGAAATCATCAAGGTTCTGAGCTCTGTGCGGGACGCTTCCAGCGATGACGGGTCGGGTGACGATGTGTCGATCGCGGCGGCGCTGGAGGATCAGAACGCAGGCAGGCCTGAAGACGCACTGGTTGCGGGCGAAGAGCAGTCAAAAGTTTTGAGGTTGCTCAATGAACTCGAGCCGAGAGAGGCTGAAATCCTGAAACTGCATTATGGTCTGGGCGGCAAGAAGCCGATAGGGTTAAAGGAAATCGGCGAGAGACTGGGTCTGACACGAGAAAGAATTCGCCAGATTCAACGTAGCGCCCTTACCACGCTTTACGAATATATGGACGAAGAGTAGCGTTCCAACATCGCGAGCCAAACCGATAAAACTTGCATTTCCTGAAAAACATGTTAATACTACTGCGTAAGGCCAAAACCCCAGGATAAACCTTGGGGCACGGCCGGGACAGGCCCGGAGGCTAAACGCCGCTGGGTAGACTTTTGGCGCAATAGAGTAGTAAAAATAGTGACAGGAGATAAGTGTTGGGAAACGCGGTTCGTCTGGAAGAATTTATTCGCAATATTGCCGACTGGCCCAAAAAAGGGATTTTGTTTCGGGATATTACGCCGTTGTTGGCTAACGCTGGGGCGTTGTCGGCGGCGGTAAATGCTTTATGCGCTGACTTTACAGAATCGGGTATTGAATATGTAGCTGCGGTTGAGGCCAGGGGCTTTATATTCGGAGCGGCGTGTGCAGAGAAGCTTGGCGTCGGTTTTGTGCCTATACGAAAAAAAGGCAAACTCCCCTTTGAGACCGAAAGTATTACATACGACTTGGAATATGGGACCGATACCCTTGAAGTGCACAGGGATGCAATAAAAAAGGACGCAAAGGTTTTGATGTTAGATGATTTGCTGGCAACGGGCGGTACAATGGCGGCAGCGTGTAAGCTCATCGAGAAGATAGGCGGGCAGGTTGCCGGTGTCGCGTTTTTAGTAGAGCTTTGCAGCCTGTGCGGCAGGGAGAAACTGACAGACTACGAAGTAAAATCGATTATTTCATACGAGTAGCATTTCATAGAGACCTGATTTTATCGCGAGATTACAATGTTTGAACTTGAAGTTAAAATACCGGCAGTAGAGGCAGGAAGTTACAAGATAGAAATCGGCGCGGGGACACTCGAATCGTTGTGGCCGAAAATAGAAGCCAGATTTGCCAACAGCAATAAATTTGTCGTTACCGATGAGAATCTGGTTTTGGCCGGACACCTGGAAAAATTGTTAGGGCAAAGAGAAGTGCCTGTTTTTGTGATAACTCCAGCCGGAGAGGTTTCGAAGAATATCGATACCCTGGTTTCGATAATTGAGACGATGGAGAAGGCCAGCTTAGGCAGAGATACAGTTATCGTAGGTCTTGGCGGCGGTACGGTTGGCGATATTGCCGGTTTTGCGGCGGCGATTTTTAAGAGGGGCGTTGCGGTAGCCCATATTCCGACAACAACAGTCGCTCAAGCGGATTCTGCGATAGGGGGCAAGACCGGTGTTGACTCATCGGTGAGTAAAAACGCCTTCGGTGCGTTCTGGCAGTCAGGGGCGGTTTATATTGATGTGGCCACTTTGGCGACGCTCGGCGAGAGGGAATTTCGGGCGGGGCTGGTAGAGTCGGTAAAGCATGCGCTTATCGCAGATGCCGAATACTTTGATTTTCTTGAGAGTAATCTCGATGCTGTTTGTGAACGAAGGCCTGAAGTTCTTGAAAAAATCGCATATTTTAACTGTAAAATAAAGGCATCGGTGGTTGAGGCAGACCCGACCGAGAAGAACCAGCGAAGAATGCTGAATTACGGCCATACTATCGGTCATGCGGCCGAATCGGCCAGCGGATTCGAGTTGCTGCACGGCGAGGCGGTCGCCGTAGGGATAATAGGGGCGGGTTTAATCGAGATAGAACTGGGTCTGGGGGATGGTGAGAGGCTCGAGAGGGTTCGAGAAATCCTGAAAAAACTTGGTGTTGGTGTTAAATTGCCGGCCAATCTGGACGAAGATACTTTGATTGAGGCGATGGGACGCGATAAAAAGGCCATTAATAAGTGGCCAAAATTCGTGTTAATTGATAAAATAGGACAAGTTCACCGCCAGGATGGACAATGGGCTGTGGACGTTGAACGGCAGATAGTGGAAAACGTACTAAATAAATTGAGAAATTAGTTAAAGGTTGAACGATGTACAGAGGAAAAATAAAGGTTTTGGATTGCACAATCAGGGATGGCGGGCTTATTAACGACCATCAATTTACGGATGAATTCGTGCGGGCGATATACACGGCACTTTCTAAAAGCGGTATCGACTATATGGAATTTGGTTACCGCAGCAGCAGAGAGCTATTCCCACCCGAAGATTATGGTGCGTGGAAATACTGCGATGACAAGAAGATAAGTCAGATTATCGACGGCATTGAATCGGATATAAAAATCAGCGTGATGGTCGATGCGCATCGGGTAAAGGAACAGGAATTTGTGCCGGTCGATGAAAGCCCGGTAGATATGTTTCGGGTAGCAACTTACGTAAAAGATATCGACAAGGCGGTGGAACTTTTGTGCAAGACACATGATCTGGGATATGAGACCACAGCTAATATTATGGCAGTTTCCAGAGAGAGAGAACCGGACATTATTGAGGCATTAGACCAATTGGCGAAGTGCCCGGTTGATGTTGTTTATATAGTCGACAGCTTCGGGGCTTTGTATTGTGAGCAGATAGAATACCTGGCGAAACTTTACAAAAAGCATCTGCCGGGGAAAGAAATAGGCGTCCACTGTCACAATAATCAACAGTTGGCATACGCCAATACTATCGAAGGTATAATTCACGATGCCAATTTCGTAGATGGTTCGCTTTATGGTATCGGCAGGGGGCCGGGCAATTGCTGTCTTGAATTGCTGATAGGCTTCTTGAAGAATCCGAAATTCAATCTCTCACCCGTTCTTAAGGCCATACAGGATTATATGCTGCCTCTGCGAGAGAAGATTGAGTGGGGGTATCTGATACCTTATATGATAACCAGCATACTGAATGAGCATCCGCGTTCAGCGATAGCGATGCGTAAAACGGACGGCAAGGACAATTACGCTGAATTCTATGAAGAGATGCGGGAAACGGTCGATTAACACACTCAGATTTCAAGATGACGCTTTGGCAGCGATTGCGATTCGGTCGTTGTCGTGGGCGTCCTTTTCTATTGAGATTTGGTCAAAACAAGCAGCATGCTCTAATAATTCTCTAACAGCTTTTCCCTGGCGGTAGCCGATTTCCAGCATTAGTGCTGCATCGGGTTTTAAGAACCGATTTGCCTGTTCGATAATTCTGCGATAAATATCCAGGCCGTCAGGTCCTGCAAGCAGGGCGGATTTTGGCTCGTAATCTTTTACATTTCTGTCGAGGGTCTGAAACTCGGTTTCTGTGACGTATGGCGGGTTGCAGACAATCAGGTCAAATTTTTCGACGTCTAACTGGGGCATAACGGGGTCGAATAAATTGCCGCACAGTAATTTAATTCGGTCTTTAAGGTTGTGCTTTTCAGTGTTTCCGGCTGCGATACTTAATGCGGCATCTGAAATATCGGTCGCGATTATCCGGGCCTGTGGAAAATTTTTTGCTACGGCTACAGCGATACAGCCGCAACCCGTGCATAAGTCGCAGACGAATTGGCCGCCGGTACGTTCCCGCAGGAATTCGATGGCTCTTTCAACAAGCAGTTCGGTTTCAGGCCGAGGTATAAGGCAGTCAGGGGTGATATCCAGTTCGATAGAATAGAATTCGGTTTTGCCTACAAGATAGGCGATTGGTTCGTGCTGGCCGGCCCTTTTTACCAAGGCGTGCAACTGGTCTAACTCTGGTTTGCTAACGAGTTTGTCGAATTGGGTATATAGCTCGATTCGCTTCATTGAAAGGGTACAGCAGAGCAAGAGTTCGGCACTTAGTCTCGGTGAATCAATTGCCTTTTCTGTGAGATATTCGGTAATCCAGTTCAACAGCTTTTGAATAGTCCAACTGTTCGCGGCCATAGTTAGTACCACCTTTTTCCATCATCCAATGGGGGCAGTGGTTCGTTGCGACCAAGATCGCCCTGCCGGGCCATCCAGTTTTCTAATTGTTTGCGAAGGTCGTCCTTGAGCTGACTTTGGGTGGGGTCCTGGGCAATGTTATTCAGTTCATCGGGGTCGATGCGAAGGTCATAGAGTTCTTCGGCCGGCCGCTGCTGTCAAAGCTTTACCCGTTTTGCGGCTGATGGGTCGGAGTTGGCCTTGAGCATCCAGGATTCCCAAAATCCATATGCGCCTCTTTTCCTGGGCAAGTAGACGTTGGTGATATGGCTGGTAAACGCTCGTTCGGGATTCAAATTCAGGATGTACTTATGGGTTCTTGTGCGTATGGCCCGCATAGGATAAAAATTCATGGAGCCATCTCTTGTGTGCGTGGCATAAATAACATCTCTGTGGGATTTTTTCTTGCCAAGAAGCACGGGCAGAAAACTTGTACCATCCAGGGATTCAATCGGCTTTCCGCCGGCCAACTCGATGAAAGTCGGCAGCACATCGACGAAGCTAATCATAGCATCGGTTACGGTTGCGGGTTTGATTTTTCCGGGGCATCGAACAATGAACGGGGTATTTATTCCGGCATCATAAAGATTCCATTTTGCGTGAGGCCATTGTGCACCCTGGTCGCTGGCATAAATGAAAAGTGTGTTTTTGTCCAGGCCGTGCTTTTTTAACATTTCGAGTGTTGTCCCTAAAACTGTGTCCATCCTCGTTATATCGGTGTAGTAATTGGTCATCGCCTTTCGGGTGTCTTCGGTGTCTACCAGATAGGGGGGCAGTTTTACCTTTTCCGGGTCGTAGATTTGGTTGTCGGCCCACTTTACATGCGGGTCGTAAGTAGCAACGACAAGACAGAATGGTTTGGCGGGTTCGGCTTCAGTGAAGAATTTGTCAAGGCGTTTGCCAATGGTGAAACGAAGTGCGTTATCCTTCGGCAGTTCTAATATCTCGAAGGGGAAGGCTTCTTCGGGGCTGATATGCTTTTTGCCGACCAGAGCTACTCTATAGCCCAACGGTGAGAGATAGTGCGGCAGGCTCCTGATGCCACGGCGAACAGAACTGTGGTTCGGATGAGCGCCGTTTTTGTGCGGATAAAGTCCCGTATAAAGAAGCGAGCGACAGGGGACACATGTAGGTGATGCGGTAAAAGCGTGTGTAAAACGCATGCCCCGGCTGGCAAGCTTGTCGATATTGGGCGTTTGGACTATATCATTGCCGTAACAGCCGGCGTCTATGAGGCTGTGGTCGTCGGAGAGAAACAAAACGATGTTAGGCCGGGTTTGGCTTTTGTCGGCGCCTGCGCCAAATGTCACCTTCGGCATTGTCACCGCTGCTGCTGCCAGAGCTATGCTGCTTAAAAAATCGCGTCTATTAAGTTCTCTCATTTGTATGCTCTGTAATTTTATTTCTGTTTAGCTGGAATAAAATCAACATTAATAACCAACTCTACAGCAAGATACTCTTCGACCCCGGTCAGCAGGTTTTTGACCTTATATGGTATGCGTATTTGTTTGGTGCCTGGGGGGATGTCTTGCTCGGTTTTTATCCAAAGCAAAATGGTCTTGTCTCCATAAAGGATTATTTTCGGCGGGACCGAGATATTATTTATCTTTCCGTTTGCCACCAGTTCAAAATCAATTTCAGATTTATTTCGGATTTGAATAAATGTCTTGCGCTTGCGCCTGCCTTTAATCTCGATAGCGGGGTTAATTATCTCAATCGATTTGTCAAAAATCGGCCTCAAATATTTCTCTTCGCCAATGAGGTTATTTTTCCAGTATACAATTGTGCGTCGCGCAAAAAGTGCTTCTTTAATAGCTTCTTTGGTTTTATCCTTTGCCAGCACAAGAGTCATAACCCTGTGCTCATTGTCATGGAAATCGTAATCCAGATTCGTAGGATCATGGGAATCCGAATTACCCATCATGGTCAATTTCTTCTCCAAACACCATTTATGGGCCAGAGGAAAGTACGTGTTTCCGTTTGCAACCTCAATCCCGTGGAGCCACCCTTTTTTATACAATTGGGTATGTTCCGGGTACCAAACCGAGTTACCATCCGGCTGCTGGCCAAAAAACCACCCGGGGTGATTCCAGAAAACAAACGCCTTTTGTTCATTAGCTGTCCTTATTGCATCTTCCCATTTTTCGGTATCGAGCGGTCTTACATCTTTTAGGAAAATCGCGTTAAGATGTCCCGGCGGCATAGACCTGGTAATCTCGGCGCCTCTGATAACCTTCAAGCCCAAAGTTTTTGCAGACGGCTGTGCCAATTCATATGACCTGTTGAAGTCTTTTTTAACATCGTCACTGTGCGGTTGATGCTCGATATGGTCTGTTATCGCAAATGCATCCAAACCTTCCCGCCAAGCTTCTTCGGTACGAACGGTCGGCCAGACCTGGCCATCCGAAAAGATAGTATGCAGATGGAAATCACATTTTAATGTAATGTAACCGGGCACTTCGGGGATTTTGATATCAGTCCTTACCCTTGCGGCGTAAAGATGTTGCGCTGAAAAAACCAGTCCCAATGTCCAGAAAATTGTAAATAATTTCAAAAATCGCCTGCCAAACAAATTAACTCTCATAGAGCCTGTCCTTTACTTTAACTCTTAACACACTTGTTTATTGGTTAGATGTATATTTTGTCGGTCATTCTCGGGAAGGCGATGCACTGGCGGATGTGTTTTTCGCCGGTGAGCCAGGCGATGGTTCTCTCGACGCCGAGGCCGAAACCTCCATGCGGGACTGAGCCGTATTTTCTGAGGTCAAGATACCAATTGTAGTTTTGGACGTCCAGCCCCTGGGCTTCGATTCGGCTTACAAGCAGGTCGTAGTCTTCTTCTCTGATTGAGCCGCCGATGATTTCGCCAAAGCCGGCAGGGGCAAGCACGTCGAAATTCAAGACGACCTTGTCATTGTCTCTGTCGGTTTTCATATAGAAGGCCTTGGCGTTTTTGGGGTAGTGAGTGACAAATACGGGTTTGTCGTGCATCATAGAGATTATGGTCTCGTCGGAGCCGCCAAGATCTTTGCCCCATCTAAAATCAGCGGCGAGTTTGGCGTGTTTGGGGTTGTTTTCGATTCTTGTATTGATTTCTGCAAGGTTGGTACGCAACTCTATCAGTTCGGCGGAAATTTTGTCCTTTTTCCATTGCTTTACCGGGCCTGCGAGTTCTTTTTCGAGTTGTGCGATTCGGGCTTCGGTTTGCTGCTTCTGGCTCTTGAGGTCTTGTAACTGGTCGGCGAGGAATTTTTTGGTTTTGTCACCTGTCAGGATGTCAACGGTATCGGTATAAGTTAATCTGTAGAAGGGCGGTTTGATTGTTTCGAGTCTGGCGCAATCTGCGCCTAAGGTTTCGAGTTGGGCCCTGTTTTTTTCGAGGACCTGTGCAACTATAAACGAGACGAAGTTTTCGGAAAGTTCAAGCAGGCCATCGAGGTCGATGAAGGCGTTCTTGAGCGTTTCACAAAGGGCGAGGTCGTCGTCGTCGATTCACCATCAACCGGTCAGCGAGTGTTCTAGTCAACCAGGCCCAGAATCCTCCCCATCCCAGCTCGACATAAGC
>SDBV01000685.1_pt1 | contig 48953 bp, 60 predicted proteins | sample 2277081 | NCBI WGS metagenome assembly SDBV01 (sample SAMN10402039, study PRJNA504765) | marine sediment metagenome | isolation source: marine sediment core GS10_PC15, 223 cmbsf | place: Arctic Ocean: Southern Knipovich Ridge | collected 2010
AAGAAGGGGCGACGCTGGATAGTAGGTAGCCGGGGCGACGAAATATTCAACATAATCCTTGTATTTATGATAAACCTCACGGTAGGTATCGGCGTCTTTCTTTGAGAATTTAGCTATGGATTCGCACGTCTTGTCCAGGTCAGTGTAAAGGCAGAGGCATCTTCCATCGGCAAGGGGCATGGCAAACTGCAGGGCAGGATAGATATGCCTGATGTTATACTGCTCCTCCAATTTGAAGTCCTGGTAGGCCGGCGCGTATTCAGTCATCATCATATAGATAGCATGGATGTTGTGATAAAACCCGGGTATGGTAACCTCTTCAGTATCGAGGCCGCCACCGACTTCATTCCTCTTCTCCAGTACCAAGACCTTAAGGCCAGCTTTGGCTAAATAGGCACTACAGAGCAACCCATTAGGGCCAGCACCCAGGACTATAACATCATATTTATTTGCCACCGTTTCCTCCTTAAACTTTTTCGGTTGCCCAGCTAATATTCTCCGTTTACGGCCGACTACCAGGCGCGCCCCTTCTCTTCCCAGGGTTTGCGCAGCCCAAAATCTTCGGCAATAGCTTTATAGGCAACGTAGCCAGCCTGACAGGAGCCATCCATCTGCCAGGCCGCCCCGGCACCATAGAGATTCTTGATGGGGGTTATACGGTAATTAGCCCACTCCATTATGGGCCGCATATTCAGTGGTCTGTGATGCTCCGGCCTCGGCCCCGAGGAGTATCCCCCCCAAGGCGCCATGTTAATCAATTCACGCACACAATCATAAGGTAATTTCGGGTCATAGCCGATAACATTATCCCAGGTCATGTTGGGCGCATACTCATGCCACTCACGCATTACATCTTCGGCATGGATTTTCTTGAACTCCAGCCACTCCTGTTCGGTCAACATGTTGGCCGTGGCGCAGTACTGCTCCGTCAGGACGGTACACCTGCCCTCTGGCGCCCGGCTTTTGTCCCAGGGCAGGTAGGTACGGATGGAAAGGGTGTCTTTGACAGGAGGGTTCTTCCCCAGCCGTCTCAGGGCAACTTCCGTAGTCCAGACTTCCCTGTCCCTGGAGCCCAGCTCCAGACTCATTAGCCCGTTAAAATCCGGGTTGAATTCGGCTGCTTTGTATCTGGGTATATCACACAAAGCCCAAGTATACCACGTGATGACGTCATTATCTATAAAGTCCTCCACCTTCTTGATAACACGCTGGCTGAAGTAATCCCGCCCAACAAGGTCAAAACAGAGCTGGTCAGGGTTTATGCCGCTGAGCACCAGCTTGCGGGCTTCAATCTGTGTTCCATCGCTCAGACAAATCCCCTTTGCCGTACCGTTTTCAACAATGAGCTTATCGACGTGTGAGTGGGTGAAGAACTTGCCCCCGTTTTCCAGAAATATCCTGACATAGGCATGTGCGATACTGTGAGTGCCGCCTATGGCAAAACAGTCTTCTGGACCCCCGATTACGCCCCGGAAAAGGAAGGCGCTGCCACCGAGGTGCTGTGAGGGGTGTACACCTCTCTGCACCCCCTTCCGCACGAACATAAAGGCCAGACCGGGGTGCTCGAACAGTTGGTAAGCCCCCACCATGGGTTGGAGGAGAAGCCACTCCATATCTACCACGCAATCAGGCTGCTTCATGTACTCGCTAAACCATCTATCCAGAGCAGTTGGCTCACCAACTGGAGGCGGTAAATTGAAGACAGTCTGATTCCTTGCCTCAAAAAAGTCGTTCTTGCTGGCGTATCCCCATAACTTCTGGTAGGTCTCGGCATCTTTTGACCCGGCATAGCGAGCAATGTCGGCGGTGCTCTTTTCCTGGTCCGGGTCCACATTCATATTATAAATAACACACCCGTTCTGGTCCTCTTTAGTAATGACGCCCAGGACTGAATCAGGGTAAGCTAACCTCCCGCCTTTTTCCTCAAAGTCGGGAAAGTCTGCCTGCACCGGCTGGTAGTAGTAGTGGTGCATCTCCGTAGCATGGGTATCGCCGATAAAGCCAGGTGCCGCTGCCTCAGAAGAAGCCAGCCCTCCCCCCATCTCATGTCGTCTTTCGAAGATGCCTACCGACATGCCTCCATATTTGGCTAGATAGATAGCCGTAACCAGTGCCTTGGTGCCACCGCCAATAACAACCACATCAAATGCAGCGTCCGCCATTTTGTCTCTCCTTTCTACTTAGATAAATATGCTGGCAAGCCAGGTGCTCTTTCCTCACGAATGCCTACTTCACCTTCAAGGTTTCGGTTTTCAGGTATGCCACATTGCGGCTCTGTGTATCTCTTTCTTAAGTGGTTTCATTCAAACAACTGGTCAGCTTTTCAGCACAGGTCTACGAAATAATATAGCATTGTCCACATCCAGTCAAGAAAGAGAGTCCTCCCTTGAGGTCTTTTTCAACTGAAGCTCCGCCCCTTTAGTCCAGTGTCGCTTTTACTGCTCACCGCTGTTATTCGTGGTGCCATACCTCCTAACTTATCCCGGCGGGCAAATATTGCTCAAACCACCTGAGCTGTTCATCCATAATCAACTGCGCATACGGCGGAAGGTAAGTTTCATAGTGGTCGGCGCCTGGTATGACCACGAATTTTTTCGGCTCTCCAGCCCTATCGTACATCTCCCTGGTAAACTCCAGTGGCGTCAGCATATCCTCACCAGCAACAGTAAAGAGAACCGGGCGGGGCGCAATCTGGTCAACGACCTCATCAGGTTTGAACTCAATCACTGCCTGAGCAGTTTCCAGCGGTAACTCAGTGCACACCGTGGGGTCTTTTTTCCTGATTTCCTCTCTGGCTGCCTCTGATGCCTCGTCAGGCATCACATACTGCCAGCTCACCATACGGGATTTCCCGGTTTGCACTCGCCTTATTCTATCCTCTTCCAGTTCTTTCTCAAGAGTCCTCCACTCATTATTGTTGCGCAGGCTACGCAGCCATTTCTCACCATTGCCAACACTAACGTTGGTAACCAAACACTTAATACGCTTGTCCAGCGCCGCAGCATAGATACCCACCGCACCACCAAAACTGGTAGCAAGGACACCAACACTGGTCTCATCAACCTGAGGTTGCTGCTGTAAAAAAGTGACGCTATTACGCAGGTCCTCAACCTCAGCCATAGGCAGGAGTCTCCATTTGGCTCCCCCACTCTCCCCAAAGCCGCGGTAGTCAAAGCTGAGACATATGTAGCCCTTCTCACTGAAATATCGGCTAAACGGGAGTAGCAGCGTATCTCTGGTACCGGTAAAACCGTGGCAAAATACAATGCCACTGCGCTTTTCTCCCTCCGGTAACCCGGCTGGGACATATAGCGTACCGGCGAGCTTGCAGCCATTACTGTAATACGATACTTTGGTTTCCATCACTGCCTTCATACCTTTTATCTCCTCTCCCAGCAATTGACAACATCACTGGAATCTACAACTTCCCCAAAACAACGAGCAATGTTCTTAAGGGTATTATTATGTAATTCCTGGGAAGACGTGGCGGCACAATCCTTTACAAAGACTATATAGTAGTCTCGCATAAATCCGTCTCTGGCCGTCGATTCAACACAGATATTGGTAGCCACGCCATTCATTATCAGCGTTCTTATTCCTTTGCTTCTTAAGACAGTGTCAAGTTCGGTATTGACAAAAGCGCTGTAACGGTGCTTCTGGATAACGATGTCTCCCGGCAGGGGTTTAATCCCTTTGTAAAAATCGGCATTCCAGGAACCTTCTTCGCATACCGGATATTCAACGTGCTCGCCTTTCCCGGCCCGCTTCATCTGCTCCAGCCAGACATCAGAAAGGTACCAATTATTCTCTGAGGCGTATATCGCCTGAATGTAAATTATGGGCAATCCCGCCTGCCTGGCATGGCCAATGAAATCTACCAACCTCGGCGCCATGTCCTGAATTAATTTTACATCCATACCTTCCTTGTCCAGCATGCCACCAGTACCGCAAAAGTCATTTTGCATATCAACGACAACCAGGGCGGCATGGGAGGGGTCAACCTTACTCTCCAGAGTGGTCAGCATCCTGGCGGCGGCCGCTTTCAGCCCTTTGTCCTTATCAAGATACATATTTTGTCTCCTTTGGTTTTGAGTGACTTCAGCCCTGACCTAGCACGATATAAACTCAGGCTTCCAGTTCCTGGTGAGCAAGCGGTACCCCGTCTCCGTAACCAGCACCGGGCTTCCCATGTGTATGCCTTTCTTGCCATCATGTGACTCAACATGCGGCTCAAACTCAAGCACCATGTTCGGCTCAATAACGAAAGATGTGTCCGGCTTGTACTCGGGCTGGCCCGGGTAGGTTCCCATCGGCATCTCCAGATACAGGCCAAGCCCGTGAAAAGCGGGATTTCTCACCCTGTACCCGGCCTCCCTTATCGGGGATAGAAAGGCTTCATCCAGTTCCCCGGCGGTGATGCCCGGCCTTAATGCCCTTAAGCCATTGTTAAAGGACGCCACGGAGACATTGAATATATCCACCCACTCCTTATCCGGCTCACCTATGGCAAACGACTGATTGAACTGGGCAAAATATCCAAAATACCTGGCATCAAACTCAACGAGGATTACATCCCCACGCTCCAACACCTTCTGGTCTGGCGGCCGGTGCCTTCCCCCTCTGCCACCATGAACCCCTTCCTTTCCCGAAAGATATAAGAGCATAAAAGCTGGTTCACAACCGTTCCGATACATGGTATCCATTATGGCCGCCTTCACCTCGTAGTCCCTGACCCCAGCTCCGGCTGTAGCGGCGATAGCCTGTATCACTTCGAGCCCTACTTCACAACCGAGCTCCAAACACCTTATTTCGGCAGCGCTCTTTATCAACCTCGCTTTTTCCAGGATATCAGTGGCATCTTCAAAATCGGCCGCCGGAAAACTGTCCACCAGCGCCATGTAAGTGGTGTGGGGAAATCCCATCTCACCAAGATACCCGGAGAGTCCAACTACGCCAATCCTTGCCTTTTCAAGATGCAACTCCCTTAATCGATTAGCGATGGCCTCGGAGTACCTGGGCTGTCCGGCTCTGTGGTCACTTATCCACGGTGAAGGGAAGCCAACCTCAAAAGTAAACAGGGTCGGCTCACCTTCAAGTGGGAACACCAGGTAACCCTCATCCAGAATACTGGTTAAATACCTTTGATTGGCAGCTAAACCGGTCCAATATCCCTGCGAACTCCAGACTATCAGGCACTCAAGGCCTCGTTTCTCCATTTCCCAACGAATTTTCTTCCAGCGCCGGTCACGCTCTTCCAGAGTTAGCACCGACTCCACCGGCAGTATAGGCATCACCGTTTGCCTCCTATTCAAGCAATCTTACTCAATCATAATATATACATCCGGTTTCTGGCCATAAATCCGGCGAAGAGTTGTTTGCACCGGTCCTTATCACCGGCTCCCCCTTGCCTTAACCATGCAACTTAGCCCAAATCCAGTCCGCGATATGAGCTAATACGCCCCTGTCCTGATGCCAGGCATTATGCTCCAGACCTTCATAGATTTTCAAATCCTTGGGGCAACGGGCCTCTTCGTAGATTTTGACAGCCTGAGAATTCGGCATCACACTATCCCTGGCGCCGTTAACCACCAGGAGAGGGCAGGTCATTTTATCTATCACCCGTTCAAGGGTGAAGTCCTTTCTCCTCTGCGCATATTCACCGGCTGTTATCATCATGTCATTCTGCAGATTTAATGTCGCCACAATATGATACTCAAACTCACCTAAACTATAGAACCCGCCTACAGATACACACGCCCTGGCCCGCTTCTCAAATGATGCCGCCCTTGGCGCAATGTGTCCGCCGACACAGGTTCCCATTATCGCTATTTTGTCACGGTCGATTTCATGACGCGTTTCCAAATAGTCAAAAGCCGCCGCCGCCGGTTTTTCAAATTCAGGGGTCATAGCCAGACCATCGAACCTCGCCTCATACTGGCCCGGCACATCAATATTGAACACGGAAAGCCCCCGGTGCAAGAGGTACTCGGTGATAATATGGTCCTCTGCCGTTCGGCTGGCATCGGCGCCTCTTATCAATACGACACATGGCCTCCGCCCCGTATCCGGAATACTACGGAAATATGCGGAGAGAATTTTATCCTCATACGGGTACTCCACTCGCTCCAGAGGTACCGCAAAGAATTCGGCTGCCTTGAGATAAGACCTGACCGATGAAAGAAATATCTGTTTCTTCTCAGTGTTGTCTCTGGTAATGCCCAGCTGTGAGGCATGGTAGTAAACGGCCGCCGAGAGATAATTTGAGGTCTTAACCAGTTTATCTTCAATGGCATCAGCTGCTTTTTCATAGCTTTCCGCTATATCGTTGCACTCGCTCACCCAGTCATTTAGCGTTTTTATCCGCCTATCGGTCTCGAACAGTTCGCTATCCTTGATACCCAGACTCCTCCATCGCCAGGCTTGACCCCTTAAACAAGCCAGGACGCTCCCCTCTATTTCTTTGTCCATTTCCGCTCCCTCCTCATCTCGTGTCACCGTTCTCCAGCTCCGTCTACTGCCCGGAAATTGGGGTTTCCCAGTCTAACTTGCGGGCTCTGGCAGAACGCCTGTCTGTCAACAAAGAACAGTAAATACTTATGAGGTTCTGGCAAAATAATTGATGGCGCAACACGTCCTTTCCTCAGTTCTCTGTCCAGCAGACAACTAGGTTGAGGCTCGATTGGTCTTTTTAGACTGCTGATTGCCGAAATACCTCCGAGCCTTTTCCCGCTTCCAGTTAGCCGACTTAACCCAGGCATCGGCGGGCAGGAGGTCGATTTCGGCTATGCAGCGGATTTCGGTTACGTCATCCACGTCCAGCCTCAATCTGTCAGCTATCTCCTGGTCAGAGAGGCTGCTGGACTCCCTCAGCGTTCTGGTACCTTCATAGTACTGGATGGCCGGGCTCATCTCCAGAACCTGGTGTTTGTACTTGTCGTAAAGCTCGGGCGAAATATATTTAGGCATCGGATGCATACCTCCTCGGCTGGTTCCTAGCCAACCATTCCAGGCCCTGGTGACTTAACCTTTAGACTACGGGCTCCTCTGCAGACGGGACAGTTCCTGATGCACTCGCCGCACTGACCAACAACTGCACCTAAGCTGACCGCCGTAATGGCAGCGCGGGTGAGACTCCCCAGAACCACATTTCTCCTTACTGCCGGGTCAGGGTCGTCGATGCCCTCAAGCAACGTTTTCAATAAGCCACCCATACCCTCAGTCTGAGCGCGGGTGGAGCAAATCCTCCGGTCATACCGCATCCATTTTATCCGTCCCCCCTCTATTTCACCGGAAAGGCACTCAGGGCAGACCTCCAGACAGGGCGTAGTCCCCTGCCTCTCCCAGAGCTTTACGCAGGAAGGATGGGGGCAGACGGGTTCTGCTAGGGGGCTGTCTGCTGCCAGGGGCATAGTCGTAATGACCTGGTGGTAATTCAACATACCCAGCTCCGGGTGCAGAATAAGGGCGCCAGCCAGAGAGCGGGTGCCCAGGCCGGCCAGTTCAGCGCAGAGCTTTAGACTCAGGGGAGGGTTATGGCCGTCCCAGGGTGGCAACTCTGCCAGCGTATAGTAGCCATATTCGGATTCAATGAAACTGGTTATGGCCATAGCCACGGCCATGCGTATACGCGGGAAATCCCTGTTCTTATAATGTGTTCGGTAGTCGGGGCTACGCCAGGCACCTCGAGGAGTGTGGATTCCAGCTATGACAATCACGCTCTTAGCTCCGATGAGGACGTCGTCAGGACGGTGACCGGGAGGAGCATATTTATTTATATCGTCCACCGAGGCAATACCTGCTAAATCAGCACCCCGCTGGATAGCCAGTTCCTTGATTTTTTGTTCCGCCGTCACGCCGCTCTCCTTTCTGTTCCCTTCAGCCGGGAATGTACGTCTATTTTTATCTTTTAAGCTTAACCCTGTTCTTTCTACTATGGTTCTAATTTTATAAGAGGCGCAGCCCGCAGTCAAATAAAAAACCGACCCCATAGGGCCGGTTTTTCTATCGGCTCACCAATACCCCGATTACCATCTGCCGGCAGCATCTCAACACTTCCCCTGCTAGCCGGATAATGAGTACAGCTAACTTTAGCCCCGGGATTATTACTTATTTGGTGATACCTTCGCTTATCTTCTTATGGACTCTCCGTCCTGGTTTGAGGTTTTCCTATTCCTCGTCACCAGCCTGTCCCCTGCGGAAGGCTCGTAATCCTTTACCGATAGCCGCACCCGCTTGCGGCAGTTTGCCCACCCCAAAAACTATCAGGATGATAAGCAAGATAAGCACAATCTCCCACGGTCCAAATCGAAATGGCATTCTTCACCCCTTTTGACTCATTCTCATTTAGTTGTTTTCACCGACTATTGGCCGATACCGGTTTCCAGAAACGTCCGGCCCGGCCGCACCCAGAACGTTTTCGGCTAGATATCTTTTCCCTCAGTGTGGTAGTAGCCACCGTGAGCACAGGACCGGCAAAGCACCCTCCCGGCGACCATAACCTCCCGGCAGTCATTGACCCCCTCGCCACACTCATCACAGATTACCCGGCACCGCGGAGGTCCAGGCATATCTTCAAGCGGAATCTGCACCACTACACGCTCAACCTCGAAGAGAGCTTCGTCCGGCATCGCTTTATAAGCAACCGCCTCAGCCTCATGCTTTGTCCATCCCGGGCGATGCCAGAGGGTTGCCTTCTCCCTCGCATCCTCGCGGGCGACAACGCGCACTGCTCTGCCGGTATGCAAATCGATGAATGTTGCCGCCAGCTTGCCGTAATCTACATATTTCAGGGTCCGCTTGCCCAGCTTACACCCGGTGACAACCTGAATCGCATCGGTGGCGCAGCGGTCAATCTCCACATAGACAACCATTCTTTTTCGCTCTTCTCTGGGATTTCCTATACCCAGCTCACGGCAGCCGCGCTGAGCCATCCGCACACCCAGCACCTGCCCGGGACAAATATGTCCATGGAGTGCCGCCGATTCAGCCAGCAATTCTTCAAACCTACCCATTTTAGACTCAACGCGCTCCTGAACCAAATCGGCCACCTGGGCAACATCCCCGAACTCACCGGGCAAAGTCCTGCCCATCTGCTCCAGCAACAAACTGGTGATATTGGCAACATCGTCATCTTCAAACCGGAGCCCATCTGATGAAGACCAACGAGGTGAGACAGTAGCCAGTATCTCCCCTTCACCGGCAAACCCCGGCTCCCCCCCTTCGCTATCCAGTACCATTACTTTGGCACAGCGCCCGTTTTTATACCCCTCTACGAGCACTATGTCCATTTTATCGCCAATCAGGGCTTCAATTTGGGTCAGGGTCAACTCCGTATCCACACGCTCAACTAGAGATACCATCTCTGGTGAGGATAAGACCACAATATCACTACCCGCCAGAGTCAGTCGCCCACCATCTTTCCGGGGACGGTCAATATCAAAGCCATGCGGAGTGTGTTTAACCACCGCCACCTTATATCCAAGCTGCTTCAGTTCTCGCACCACCCTTTCAAGAAGGGCAGTTTTTCCGCATCCAGAATTGCCTATGAAGGAGATTACCGGAACCTTCTGCCTGGTCTGGCTTAGGACTGCTGCCACATTCTGGCTAACCATTCTTCCATCTCCTTTTTCTTCCGGCAGTTGAGGCATAACCTGCTCTCCAGCACGGCAATATAGGTCTGCCCACACTGCGCACATACGGATTTTCTATGTTTCATCAGTATCATTCTGGCATCGGTTGCCAGGGCCCCCGGGTTTACACTTTCCGAGTAGGCTATGGTAGCCTGAGGACATATTTCGGCGCATAGCCCACAGTCAAGGCAGTAACCCGGGCTAAAATCAATTACCTGCTTGTCCCCTTCCTCATAAGACCTCAGCGCCCCAGCGGGGCAAAAAGCGACACACATACCGCAGCCGTCACAGCCATTACCTATTGTTACCTGGGCGAAGGGCAAGCCGTCAGACGCTGCCTGGTCAGCAACCGGTTTCCCCAATTTTTTAATATACTCCAGGAGAAGACCACGTTTCAGCGGCAGCTTGGGCTCAAGAGCGGCCCTTGTTGCACCCGCCATGTCTCCGTCACTATCCATACCATCAGCTGCCGCGGCTACCTGCTTCCTTGTTTCCCCCTGCAGATAAGCGAAGAACTCCCTTCGGGAGTAAAGCTGGCTCTCTCCAAAGTTGCGGCTATCACCATGGGCATTAGCTGATGCCATGACTCTTCTTCTCAGTCCAAAGAGAACCAGGATTCGGTTGGCTCGCTTCATACTTTTGGCGGCTGCCTTCAGTCCCAGGGCATGTTTGCAGCCTTTGCAGCGGGCAACATCTAATTTTACGGCTTGTGCACCACAGCCGATAGCGCCGACAAAGACGGCTTCGTTGAGGAACCCCAGGCAGGGAACTCTTAAGCTGCTCTCATCTGACGCTGACAATGAACAGGCGAACTCCGCTACGTCTCCCTTCTTCACCTGCGCCAGCAATGACTCATAAGAGAGGTCTCTTAAGTGGAAGACGTCGGTAGGGCACAGGTTGACACAGACCCCACAACCGGAGCAGAGCGAATGGTCGATTTGCAGTGAGTCACCAAAGCTAATCGCACCGGTCGGACAGCACTCCAGGCAGAACCGACAGCTCGACTTTTTGTGGCGCGACCTCAAGCACAGCCCTGGGTTAACCACCAGCTGAGCTTGCGATAAGATTTTCTCAAACAGCCTTATTCCAGATACCATAATCCTGTAACACCAGCCATTTCGTGTTCGTCTTTAGCGGCTTTTCCTGACCAGCTAGCCCTCGGTTATCCCGGCTGCTGCAGAAAGCGTCTCATCCTGTAGATGATGCTGATAGTCGAAGGCTACCCAGCCCTCGGTTAAGTCGGCAAGCCCGCGAAAGAAACCGAGTCGGTCATATTCCCTGATTTTGTTACAAAATTTGGGGAGCCATGCCAGCAAATGTTCTCCTAGGAATTCTTTCTCCGCTCGCACCATCCTCAAAGCTTCTTCCTCATTACCCCCATCCCAAGCATCTGCCTCTTTGCTGCACAGAAGATACATGAACTCCAGCTCGAAGCTCACATGGTCCGGCGGCTCGCCCTGAAGCTCACTCACCAGGCCAACCCCGAAGCGGCGATACTCCCGCTGCAGCTCAAGTGTTGATTCGGTGAAGACACGCCCGACCTCCTCCCGGTATACCGATTCATAGGGTGGGAGAGGCGAATAGCCATGCTTAACTCCCCGAAAAAGCCTGGTATATTCTACTGAAATAGCTTCACTGAGCTTTTCTCCAGAGTTTTCATCTGCCTCCCTGAAGAAAGCGTCCATGGTGGCCAGACCGCGCCTCATCTGTTCGGACGGCAACGGTGATATACTATCATTCTCAACCTGCGCGGCAACCCATCCCGCCATGAGACCGATAAAGCTCCGGTCATGAGGTCTGATATATGCCGCCGCCAGGAGCTGGTACACTCTGGCCCGAGCCCCAGCCAACTGCGACGCATCGACTGCTTGCGTAGTCATGAGTAGCTATCCCCCCCACACGATAATTCCTGGCTACTTTGGTATGACCATAGATAGTATGGCTCCGCCTATCCAGGTAAAGACTACGAACCCTACTATTAGCGACACTACCGTTCCAATGAATACACCCCTTATGTTGCCTACCCTTGGCCCGCCAAACATGGTTGTAAATACCAGGGTATAAACAGGGATTCCTATCACGCCCAGCATGACAATCAGACCTAGTAATGAAGTAGATGCAAGAAATTCACCCATCTGAGTTCCTCCTTAATTCCATTATTGGGAATAATTTGATAAAAAGCATATACAATAGGCCGGCCATGGCTATAGTACCGGCCACGATAGACCATTCCACCCATGTTGGACTGTAGCTACCTGTTGGATATGGTAGTCGCGGATACAACAATGTGGGCACAATTATCATGAAACGCTTGACCCACAAGCCAATAACGATTAGAAGTGCCGAACCCACCGTTGCCCACAGCCGGAACGATTTCGGGCGGGCAGCCTGGACTAATAAATAAGCCATCGGAATGAAAAAGCCGACAACCAGCATAGTCCAGTAAATCGGGGCGAATCTTCCCGTCAGCAGCGCCTCAGAAATCCTGAACTCGGCCACCGGTCCCGCATATCTCATGGTGAGCTGTTCATGGAGTATGAACCACAGGTAAATGCCGGCGAAAATAGCGAGAACAAGTCCCAGCCCCTTGAAGATTTCTATTTTTATCTGCTCTCTCCAGCCGAACGCCTTTCTGAGGATAGCGGCGATAATGATAACACCAGCTATGGCCGAGGCAAGGGCTGCGGTCAGGAAATAGGGGCCTTGAACAGCACCAAACCAGCCCGCCTGTGAACCCTGCAGCCCGAACAGCCAGGGAATGACTCCGCCACTCAACAGAGCCATAAGCACCAGCAGGATGACTGCCAGCCACCAGGCTACTTGTTCAACCTTTGGCTTCTCTTCCGGGGTATAGCCTACCAGCAGAGGACGATATAGCCATCGCCACCGACCGGGAAACCTTTGCCTGAGAGAGGCTAAGTCCTCCCTCATCGTCAGGTAGAGATAAGACACGGAAAGTGAGAAATAAAGCAAGATGACCGTAAAATCCCAGACCAGAGGAGACACTGCTGCTCGCTCTCCATAGTAGAGAATCATATTAAAGATTCTATCCGGTCTCCCCAGGTCTATGACTATGCTCAGTCCCGCCATCATCAGTGTAACGATGGTGAGGAGCTCAGCCATCCTGGCTATGGACCGGTAGCTCTCCATTTTCAGGATACGCACCACGGCCGAGACAGCAATTCCGCCATGGGCGATGCCCACAAACCAGACAAAGTTCCCGATATAGGCCCCCCATGGGCTACCCGCCAACGGCACACCCCAATCCCTTAACCCGGTGACCACCAGCCCTGTTCTCAACTGGGTCCAATAAGCAAAAGCAAACAATCCTACTACGGCAAGAAGTATTCCCGCCAACCAGTAGAAATTCTTGCCGGTGTAAACTAAGGGACGCAGGGCTATTTCTTCATGCTTGCTTATCATGCTGTCACCTCTGCACGTTTGGTAGTCCATAGTCTAAAATCATGCGTGGGATGCTGGCCCCCCAGGTAGTAGACTCTGGGTTGAGTACCCAATTCCTCCAGTAAACGCCATGATGGTCTTGCACCCAGTAACTTTGATACTTCGCTATTCGGGTCTTCCATGTCACCGAAATGAAAGACCTTCACCGGGCAATTAGCCACGCAGGCCGGCAACAGCCCCTTTGCCAGCCGGTGGACACACCAGGTGCACTTCTCAATTACCCCCAGATAGTGGCTACCGCCGGCAACAAGACGCTTTTGCGGTCCGTACAGCTTCTCATGGTCAGGATTCTGATAGGGCATCATGGCACCACCAATGTAGTCATCTACTCCGCCCCCACCATACACACCTTCTCCCTCTCCCTTCTTCCAGCCGAAGTACTGATTATCAGCGGGCTTCTTCCAGTTGAAATAGTTCACGCCGTAAGGACAGGCCACCTCACAATACCTGCACCCTATGCACCGGTTATAGTCGGTGAGGACGAGGCCGTCTTCACGTTTATGCCTGGCTGCTACCGGGCAAACCTTGACGCATGGGGCATTATCGCAATGATTACACAGCCGGGGTAAGAATACCCAGTTTGCATTGGGATATTCACCAACCTCAAACCTTAAGACATACATCCAGAAAATGCTCTGGCCGGTGTTGTTCTCCACCTTGCATGCCATCGCGCAAGCCATACACCCCGTGCATCTGTCCAGGTCAACCACATAGCCATACTTTGCCATTCATATCCCCCTATGCCCTGGTTATTTTGACTTTAACTTGAAAGGATTGGTCGGCGGTATTGGTCACATAACCTTCCCCAGTGAAAAATAGCTGATTGGGCGTCGGCCCCTTTCCCTTGGCAACCGGATGCACCCAGAAGCCGTAGTGGTGTGACATCGTCACTGTGTCCGGCCTGAGACTCTCTATGACTTTCGCCGTTGCCTCTATTCTCCTCGTATCTCCAGTTACGGCATTGTGCGACTCTACCCAAACTTGGTCGCCATCCGCAATACCCTTCTTACTGGCAGTCTCAACATTCATTTCCACCCGTTGCTCCGGCTCCACCTCATTGAGCAGGGCGTTAAAGGTGGTCCTGGACTGCTTGTACTCGATTTTCTTGTGAGATATCAGATAGAGGTCATACTCAGGCGGAGATTGGCCCATGGTTGGCTCCCTCCAGGTAGGCAGAGCGGTATAACCCTGCCAATATATCTTGTCGACCCCCATTTCCTTCATTTTCTGCTGGTAGCCAAGCAGGGATTCTCCGTAAAGCCGATGCCTTATCCCACCATAGGGCGGGTCCCAGGCCGGTGCATATAGCTTCTCCACCGGTATCGGCTTCACCTTTACGCTGTGTTTCTCAAAGTAGCCTATGCCCTCGTCATAGCCTGCCGACCTCGCCCAGCGGTCGAAGATTTCCCTGGTTGGCGTCTTGGTGTTAAGGTCAAGCCGGTAAGCGTCCTTCAGCTTAAGTTCTTTATTGATGTGTTCCAGATAGCCACCCTCGCCATAGAGAATGCCTGCCTTCTCACACAGGTCCATATATATATCAATCTCACCTCTGGACTGATACAGTGGTAACATCGGCGGTAACCTCATCGTTTCGGCGTCATTATACTGGTCAGTAACCCCATAGGGGCCTTCATATTTCTCGATGGTGGCGGCGGGAAGCACCACGTCCGCAAAGTAGTCAGCCGTTTCATTAAGGAAGGGATCAATAACGGCAACAAACTTGAATTTCTTATATGACTCAACAAAGGCATCCTGCTCCACGAAGGAAAGCAGCGGGTTAACCATGTGCAGTATCAGTACCTCAGGGACATAGTCCACCCCGTACTTTTGAGGGTTGAGCATTACCTTAGCCACAATTCCTGAGTTATTGCTGTTGATGGGGTAGAATTTGCTGTCCTTGAGGTAGATGTTGTAGGGCGGCTTTTTAATATCGATTGTATCCAGGCCCTTGAAATTCTTGTGTATCCCCCTGGTAAAGTCAACGCGGAGTCCACCAACGGCCTCAATTGCCCCCAGCAGCATAAATGCCAGTGCCGCGGCACGACAGGCTTCAAAACCCAGTTCTTGCTGTGATACATGATATGCCATAAGTCCTACCGGCCGGTACGGTAACTTTACGCCGTCAATGACAATGGTGCTGCCGATTTTAGCGTTTTCCCCCAGCGTCTCAGCAACCTTTCTTATTGAGCCTGCCTGCAGGCCACAAACCCCGGAAGCCCACTCCGGTGTATATTGTGCCATGTGCTCCTTATATACCTGATAACCTGGCCTGACCCTATGCCCACCAACAGTATAGGTTCCCTCCAGTGCCGGGCTGATTCCTTCCTTATCATAAGGCTGCGCTGAATTTGTAGCCGTGTCCCATACCAGCTCCTTATCATCAACCCTCAGGAAGTAACCATCATCTTGAACCAGGAAGGGGGAATTAGTATGCCTGCCAAGGTACTCGCGGTCAAGGTATCCCTTCTCGATAAGGACATTAGCTATAGCCAGCCAGAATGCCAGGTCAGACCCCGGCCTATTTGGCAACCATTCATCGGCGTGAGGCCCAACGGCTCTCCGCCAGGGGTCGAGAGCTACCATCTTCATCCCACGCTCTCGGGCCTCAACAAACTGTCTGGGCCAGGTAAGCCAGCATAGCTTATTGCCCCCGGAGCTGGTTAGACCCCAACCCCAACTGATGAGGTAATTGCAATGGCGGAAATCCGGATGGAAAACACCGTGAAGACCATAGGTATATTCAGCGGCGCGGTAGCCGGCATCCGAGCAGTAGGCACCATGATGCAGCTTGGTCGCCCCTGATGCCTTAACAAAGGCATTGTCATAAAATTTCCCCGCCTTGCTCCTCCCCTTCTGCCAGACCAGGAGCCGTTTATCCTTTTCCCTCACCTCTTTAATCTTATTGCCCACCAGTGTCAGGGCATCATCCCACGATATTTCTCGCCACTCTCCAGGCTCTCCCTTAGGATTTGTCCTCAGCAAAGGAGCTTTTATGCGGTAAGGGTCGTAGATAGACATTATCTGGGCCTGCCCCTTAACACACAGTGTCCCCCGGTTCCGTGGATGGTCTGGGTGGCCCTCAAGCTTCACTATCCTCCCATCCACTACCCGGGCGAGCACACCACAATCCTGCTTACCTATCCAGCAGGTTGTTGGTAGCCACTTCTCACCGGTAATGGCTTGGGTCTCACTGCTGGCCAGAAGCGGCCTCCACGGTCCACTCATGATATATTTACTGAGAGCAAGTGTAGCCGCCGTTGCCCCGGATACTTTGATGAACTGTCTTCTAGTCAGCTTTGGGCTCTTCACCGTTCCATCCTCCTCATTACTTCCTTTCCTTGAGTAGCTCCAGTCTGGACTACACGCTTAGAATTCAACGCTTCACTCCTATTATCCCATTGAACCGGAACGGCATCTAGCAGGTAAATCCCCAACCTTAAGAGTTTCTTGTCAGGGATATCCCTAGATTTTGATTGATTCTTGTCGGGGAAAGGCGAAACCATGAAAAAACCCGGCTGACGCCGGGTTATAGAGGGAAAGTTTTATCGAAGAGAACTACTTTTCGTTCGCTAGAAGCCCTCGCTTGAGGGCATAGCGGACCAGCTCAGCCCGACCATTGAGGCTCAATTTCTCCATCACCCTGGCTTTATAAGTCTCTACTGTTTTAACACTGAGGAATAGCCGGTCAGCTACCTGCTGGTTGGTGTAGCCCTGGGCGACAAGCCTCAGCACCTCCCGCTCCCGCTGGCTGAGACGTTCGTAGCTATCAGATGGCATCTCTTTATCAATTGTCCGGTGATGAATCACCTCTTCCACCAGGCCTTTGGTCAGAGAAGGATAGATAAAGACCTCCCCTCGATGAACTGCCCTGATTGCCAAAATAAGCTCGGTTTCGGCCGCCTTCTTGGGGATATACCCGGTGGCGCCTGCCTTTAGCGCTTCACGAAGGTAACCTTCGTCCTCATGCATAGTTAGAACCAGAATTATCACCGGCAGTTTTCTGTTTTTTATCTCCCTGATGACCTCAATACCTCCCATTCCAGGCATAGTAATATCCAGCAAAAGCACATCCGGGGCAAGCTCAACTGTCCTGGCGATGGTTTCATCGCTATCACCTGCCTCGCCTACCACCTTTATATCAGGCTCAGCGCCGAGCAATCTGCTCAGCCCGGCACGCAGCACCGCATGGTCATCAGCAATTAGCACCCGTATCATTTTCACTTAACCTGTTTCTCTCCCAGGGGTACTTCAATAAAAATGGTGGTGCCTACACCTTGACTAGATTCGATGGTGAGCACCCCGCCAATCAGAGAGGTACGCTCCTTCATCCCATAGAGACCAAGCCCCCGTTCGCTTGTCCTGGAGGACAACTTTTCCTGAACATTGAAGCCTTTGCCATCATCTTCAACGATAGCCACTATTGATGTTCCTCTAGCCTCCATTAAAATACTTACTCTCTTAGCCCCCGCATGTTTGACAACATTGGTAAGTGCCTCCTGTATAATTCGGTAAAGAGCAATCTCCATCGGAGGTGTTAGGCGCTCTCCCTCCAAACCGATAACCTGGAAATCAGCTTCAATACCGAACTTTCTGGTATATTCTTTGGTATACTGCTGCAGAGCCGCGACTAGACCGAAGTCATCGAGAGAACTGGGGCGTAGCTCCACGGCAAGGTTGTGCACTTCTTCCAGGGTTCGGGAACTGAGTTGCCTCAGGTTGGCAATACTGTTCCGCATTTCCTCAGACGCCTGCGCTTCAATCATTTTCAGCCCTACCATGAGTGAGGTAAGTGACTGGCTGGTCTGGTCGTGGAGTTCCCGGGCAATACGTTTGCGCTCCGCCTCCTGGACCGAGATAGTCTGCTCAAGCAACTGGCCACGGACTTCCTCTCTGCGCTTTAGTTCCTGCCAGAGCCTGGCATTTTCAATCGCAACCCCCATCTGGTGGCCAATGGAGTCTAGAAGCCCCAGGTCTTCGACGGAAAACCGGTTCGGCTCTGAACTGGCGACATGCAGTAAGCCAAAAACCCGCGTCTTTGAAATAAGCGGCGCCGTTGCATGACAGAGCAAGGACTGCCCGTTACCAGATTTATGCCCGAGAACAGGACACTTTGCCGAATCACCGTTTATCACCAGCGGCAACTTCTTGCTGACCACGGTTCGGCAGGCGCAGTTCGACAGGTTAACCACGGCTACTTTTTGCGCTATCTCCGGGGATAACCCCTCCTGGCAAATAAGAGTCGCCCGTCTTCTATTTTCATTTAACATGCTCACCCAGCCAACATTCAAACTCATCGCCTCCAGCACTCTGGTCAGGGAGCCATGCATCATGTTAGTGAGCTCCTCCGGGCCACTTACCTCAGCGGCGATGGCATTAAGCGCCGATAGCTCCCGATTGCGTCTCATCAGCTCCTTCTGAAAGGCCTCACTTTCACTGCGTGACTTAGCCAGACCTTCTGTCATTAAATTGAAGGCGACACCCAGCCTACCAATCTCATCAGAAGCCCAGACTGGAGCTTTGCGCTTGAGGTCTCCCCTGGCTATGGCTTTAGTCACCTCCACCAGATGAACAATGGGCCTGGTAAGCACTGAGGTTAGCGAGTAGGCAGCCAGAAGCCCTATCAGTGAGACTACACCAGTATACATGAGCAATCGCCAGGTAGTAGCAGCTACCGTCTCAAGAAGGCTGTGTGAGGACATACCGATTCGGGCAACCCCCGCCCTGCCGCCAAGTATGGGCACGGCTATGTCCCATATTAGACCTTCATCAGTATCCAGTATCTCAAGTCGGGACATTACATCTGCTTCCGCCGGATTAGCCTCGGCTAAGCCAACCGGAAAACCACCGCTGAAAGAGTGGCTGAGGACACTTCCATCAGGACGCAGGATAAAGGCATAGCGCACATCTTCTTTGTTCTCCACCGTGTTCTTGAGCAACTGGTAGATATCAAAGGAGTTATCGGTCAGAATAAGGTCAGTGCTGCGCGCCGCCAGGTCTCTGGCGATAGAAACACCATGACTTTCGAGCTCATCGGTAAGTGTCCCAACCAGACTGCCTCGTATCTGGAAGGTTATCCCCAGGCCAAGAATCAGGATGAGCATAAGGACAATACCCATAATCTTGACTCTGATACCGAAGCCACCGGCAAATGACCAAAGTCGAGACCAGAGCCGATTCAAATTCACTGTTACCACCCCACAGTATTGACCATTTCCCGAATCGTGTCGTAGGCGCTATCGTTGCCCACTACAAAACGGTCAATCATAAGGTCATCGAGAATCTTATTTCCCGTTTCTTCCTGGTACATATTGAGAAATAATCCCCGAATCCGCATCTTAATTTCCTGGTTTAGCTTCGGGTTAACCACTACCGGTGGGATACCAAATGGCTCCGACCTCTCAATGATTTTTGTCTTCGCCTTAATAGACGGTTCACGGCTAATAATGTAATCATAGACCAAGCTATCTACCGCCGCCCCATCGACAAGGTCCTCCGCCACCGCCCGGATAGAATTGTCATGGCTATAGGTAAATATATACTTTCCAAAGAAACTATCGGGAGTCTCTTCCTTTTGATAAAGCTGGTAGGTCGGGCTCAGTCTACCTGAGTTAGACAGGGGATCAGTAAAGGCGAAGTTCTTCCCTCTCAGGTCCAGCAGGCTACCGGCATTACTGTCAGCCGGTACTATGATATACGAATGATAGACGGTCTCTCCATCGACCTGGGGCACCACCAGGAGCTCCAGGCCAAACTCTTCATGCCCTACAACATAGGCAAGACTGCAGACAAAGGCAAAGTCAACATAGCGTGACTTAACTAAGTCGTTGATTTCGGCATAGGTACTCCTCTGTACCATTTCTACAGACTGATGCAGTTCTTGACCAATATAAGAGACAAGTTGTTCATAGGTTTTCAGCGTCTCAATGGGGGAGATAACCCCGGCTATAGCCACCCGAAGTGTTGCCGCCGGAGGCCCAGGAATGGGAGCCGATGCCGCCGCCTCCCGGTTGGTAAGGTCTATCTTCTTATACTCAGGCGTTTGACCACAGCCCAGGGAAACAATCAGGGTCGTCAGTACTAAAAGTAAGAAACCAAGCTTGACCCATGTCCTAAACATATGTTCTCTTCCTTTATCCTGTTAACCACAACCCGGTCATACCGAGTGCCAGCGCTAGAAAATCAATTGCTGCCGATAATTCTATTTTTGTCGGCGTCGCTGGCGCCAGGTTTTAGCTCCCCCCAAGCCAAATATCTCATCTCAGATCCAGTCGGAGAGTTCAAGCAAGTCAGGCTGTTCAGACTCAGAAAGCTAACCTACCGCCCGTCTCTGGGCCTGAACTGTCATCGGTACAAGGGGCCGACTCAGTATCACCAGTTATCGAGGATAAAATGCCGCTAGGCTTCTACTACTAATTTATAGCATATCTGGCCATCTTGTGCAATCAGGTGATATCAACTCCCTTATCTACATCCATTTTGCCACCATCTGACAATTTTTCGTAACATTACTGATTATCGCCGATAAAGTTATTGACAGCTAGCCTTTTGCTGTGGTAGACTAAGGCGCAATATAGTTCAGCCTTAAACTAATAGATTGAAATTTGACCTTCGATCTATTATAATAGTTTGAATGGATGAGCATGGGCTCATCCATTGATTTGTGTAGGGATAGAAAGGAGACAATTGCCAACAGTTAATCAGCTTGTCCGCAAAGGGCGCAAGAAGGTTGTTAAGAAAACCACCGCGCCGGCATTACGGCTCACTTATAACGCCTTGAAGAATAAGATGATTGAGGGAAAGGGCTCTCCGCAGAAGCGAGGGGTTTGTGTTCAGGTGAAAACTACCACCCCCAAGAAGCCCAATTCGGCGCTACGCAAAATAGCCAGAGTGCGGCTGACCAATGGGATGGAGGTAACTGCTTATATCCCTGGTGAAGGGCATGAGCTACAAGAACACTCTGTAGTCCTGATTCGCGGTGGGCGAGTAAAGGACCTGCCAGGCGTTCGTTATCATATCATCCGCGGAACGCTGGACACCAGCGGTGTTTCTAATCGCCGTCAAAGCCGTAGTAAGTATGGGGCAAAAAAAGGCACAACCATAGTTGAGGAAGCCGTTTAAATCGCTTAAGAGCCCTTTAATCTAAATTGCTGGAGGTAAAATGCCAAGGCGAGCTAGAGTTGTAAAAAGAGAGATACAACCTGATGCTAAGTATCAAAATGTAACCCTGGTCAGGTTAATCAATAAAGTAATGAAGGACGGTAAAAAAAGCTTAGCCGAGAAAATTGTATATGGTGCTTTGCAGATTATAGAGGAGCGAGAGGCAAAGGAGCCGGTCAGTGTTTTGGAACAGGCAATCAGGAATGCAACCCCCCTCCTTGAAGTTAAGCCACGCCGTGTTGGGGGCGCTACCTACCAGGTGCCAATTGAGGTCCAACCCAACCGTGGCCTTTCTCTGGCTATACGCTGGTTGCTGAAATCAGCCAATGCCAGGGCCGGCAAATCTATGGCACAGAAGCTGGCCTCTGAACTCAGCGATGCCGCCAAGACGCAAGGGGCAACTATTAAAAAACGTGAGGATACTCATAAAATGGCTGAGGCCAACAGAGCCTTCGCTCACTATAGATGGTAAGACATTCTTTATTTACTAGGTCGAGGCAATGGTAAAAAATTTAATGCCAACAACACTAAAGATAGCTGATAGAGCGGTGACGGGGCGTTTCCCATTGGAGCGCATCCGAAACATAGGTATTATCGCTCACATTGACGCCGGTAAGACCACCGTCACCGAAAGAATACTATATTACACAGGCCACACCTACAAGATTGGCGCCGTTGATGAAGGCACGGCGGTGATGGACTGGATGGAGCAAGAACGGGAGCGAGGCATAACTATTACCGCAGCCGCTACCACCTGTTACTGGGATGACCACCGTATCAATATTATTGATACCCCCGGGCATGTAGATTTTACCGCCGAGGTCGAACGCAGTCTCAGGGTGCTGGATGGTGGAGTGGTCATTCTTGATGCTGTGGCTGGGGTTGAAGCCCAATCGGAAACGGTATGGCGGCAGGCGGATAGATATAATGTGTCCCGGATTTGCTTTATCAATAAGATGGACCGGGTTGGTGCCAATTTTGACCGAACTTTATCCATGATTAAAAAGCGCCTGAAAGCCAAGCCTCTGGTGGTGCAACTTCCCTTAGGCAATGAATCTTCATATGAAGGCATTATTGACCTTGTGGAGAACAAGGCATGGAGTTTTGACGGGAACCCCGATTCTGAACCAGTGGAGGTAGCCATTCCCAAGGCAGCTCAGGCAAAATGCGATAAGTCTCGCCAGGAACTAATTGAAAAATTGGCTGAAGCCGATGACCAGATTATGGAAGCCTACATCAGTGATATAAGCGTTACGGCTGCTATGTTAAGAAATGCCTTGAGAAGGGTAACCATAGCTAACAAAGGAGTGCCTATTCTTTGCGGGAGTGCGTTGAGGAATAAGGGAATTCAGCCGTTGCTGCGTGCTATCGTAAGCTATCTTCCGTCGCCGCTGGATATGCCACCGATAAAGGCGATTGATATTCGGTCAGGCAGTGAAGTCACTTGCCAGGCCAGATATGATGTCCCCTTTTCCGCGCTCGCCTTTAAGGTCGTCTCGGACCCCTTTGTCGGCAGGCTGGTCTATCTCAGAGTATATTCCGGCAGAGTGGAAGCGGGAGCTCAAATATTTAATACCGCTCGGGATAAGAGAGAGCGCATCGGGCGGCTGTTGTTAATGCATGCCAACCGGCGTGAAGAGGTAGCCGAAGCAAGCACCGGGGATATTGTGGCCAGCCTGGGTCTTAAGAATACCTTTACTGGCGATACCCTGTGTGACTTCACCAAACGGTTGCTCCTTGAATCTATCCGCTTCCCTGGCCCGGTAATGTCCATTGCCATCGAGCCCAAAACTAAAGCCGACCAGGATAAGATGGCAGAAGCGCTGAAAAAACTGACCGAGGAGGACCCCACCTTTCAGGTTACCCACAATGAGGAGACGGGGCAAACTATTATTTCAGGTATGGGCGAGCTCCACCTTGAGGTCATAGTCGGCAGACTACTCAGTGAATTTAAAGTGGGGGCACAGGTAGGCAAACCAGAGGTTGCTTATAAGGAGACCATTACCACACCGGTTCAAGTTGAAGGTAGATTTATCCGACAAACCGGGGGACATGGCCAATATGGTCACATCTATCTCAGGCTTGAGCCCTTAAAGCGTGGCCTCGGCTTTCAATTCGTCGACCGCATTAAGGGCGCCACTATACCCAAACAATATATTCCGGCAGTGGAGACCGGTATCAAAGAGACTATAGAGACCGGGGTACTAGCTGGTTATCCGGTGGTTGATATTATGGCAACTCTTTACGATGGCAGTTATCATGATGTTGACTCTTCGGAGCTGGCTTTTAAAATGGCTGGCTCAATAGCGTTTAGAAAGGGTGTCATGAAAGCCAAGCCCATCCTTCTGGAGCCCATTATGAAGCTTGAGGTAGTGGCACCGCAGCAGTTCCTCGGCGGCATACTAGACGACCTCACTTCGAGGCGGGGGCGCATTGAAGCCATAGACACCCAGGATGAAATCTGTACCATCCACTGCTCCATCCCGCTAGCTGAAACCTTTGGTTACGCCACCAGCCTCCGGTCAATAACTCAGGGTAGAGCTACCCACTCTTTGGAGTTCTATCAGTACCGGGAGCTACCCGGCGAATTGGCCAAACATATTTTGGATAAAACTACGACTGGAAGGTCTTTTTATGCCTAAACAAAAGATTCGAATCAAGTTAAAAAGTTTTGACCATAAGATACTCGACCAATCTGCAGAGCAGATTGTAGCCGCGGTGGAGCGAACCGGGGCAGTTGTGGTTGGGCCGGTACCACTACCCACCCGAATCCAGAAGTTCAGTGTTATTCGCTCCCCGTTTATAGATAAGGACTCACAAGAGCAGTTCGAAATCAGGACTCATAAGCGGCTTCTTCATATTGTAGAGGCAACTTCTAAAACAATAGACTCCCTGACCAGCCTAAACTTACCTTCGGGAGTTGATATCGATATTAAGTTATAAAATTTGCAGGATGGTTTTAGATATGGCTCTGGGCATTATCGGCAAAAAACTGGGCATGACCCAGTTATTCAGGAATACCAAAGCGGAGGTAGTAACTGCTATCCAGGCTGGCCCGTGCACCATAACCCAGGTTAAAACGGTGGCTAAGGAGGGATATAGCTCCGCTCAGATTGGATTTGGTGAAGCCAGGCGAACTAAGTCAACACCGCCCAAGCCTGTCACAGGGCTGCGGCAGTTCAAGTACCTCCGGGAATTCAGGATAGGTGATAATGAAGATATTGAAGTTGAACAGATTATTGATGTTAACCTGTTTAAGGCTGGTGACCTGGTAGATGTTACCGGAATATCCAAGGGTAAAGGATTTGCCGGTGTGGTAAAACGCTATCATTTCGCTGGTGGACCCAAGACTCACGGGCAATCAGACCGCCATCGTGCCCCGGGCTCTATAGGGGCAACTACCTCACCCGGTAGAGTATTTAAAGGAAAGCGTATGGCCGGGCACATGGGCAACCACAAGGTGACAGTGAGCCATCTCGAGGTAATTGAAGTTGACCCGGGTCGTAACCTGTTACTGGTTAAGGGCGCTGTCCCCGGGGCTAAGAATGGATTACTGCTGATAAGGAAATCAGGTGGAGGAGCAATTGGAAGTTCCAGTTTATAACCTGGCAGGGGAAGTGGTTAAACATATTGAGATAAGCGACCAGGTCTTTGCGGTGCCGCTTAATCAAGCGGTAGTGCATCAGGCAATGGTAAGGCAGCGGGCAAATGCCCGCCAGGGCACTGCCAGCACCAAAACTCGCAGCGAGGTCTCGGGCAGCAGCAAGAAGCTGTTCCGCCAGAAGCACACCGGTATGGCTCGGGCGGGCAGCCGCAGGTCACCATTGCGCCGGGGAGGTGGTATCACCTTCGGTCCCAAGCCAAGAAGCTACCGGCAGGCAATGCCCAAAAAAATGCGCCGGCTGGCTCTAACGTGTGTCCTGTCCGCCAAGGCCAGGGACGGAGAGTTATGGATCTTAGAACAACTAGTGATTGACCAGCCCAGGACCAAGGAGATGTCACAGGCTCTGGCAGCATTAGGCGTGGACTCCTCAGCCCTTATCGCTACGGCTATACCGGAAGAGAACATAGCGCAATCAGTTCGTAACCTGGCACAGATTAAGGCAATTCCCGCCAGTCTGCTTAATGTGGTTGACATCCTCTCCCATAAGAAGCTACTGATGACCGAGGCGGCAGTACGCAGGGCAGAACAGCTATGGGGAAAAACGTTGTCTCAAGGAGGAACCAGTGCATCTCTATGAGGTGTTGCGCCGCCCACTAGTAACTGAGAAGAATGCCGCGCTTCAAGCTCTGGGCAAGTATGCCTTCGACGTAGATGATGTAGCCACTAAGCAGCAGGTTAAACAGGCTGTGGAAAAGGCGTTTAAGGTCAATGTGACCGCGGTTAACGTGATGACGGTACCTGGTAAGACACGAAGAATAGGGAGACGAGAAGTAAAGACCCAGTCTTGGAAAAAAGCTATCGTCACCCTCAAACCTGGAGACAAGATTGAACTCTTTGAAAATCTTTAATGAGAGGAAAGCTGAGTGGCGTTAAAATTATATCGTCCAACCTCTCCCGGCCGACGGGGTATGAGCGGCGCCACCTTTGAAGAAATAACCAAGGGTGAGCCGGAGAAATCGCTGCTCCTGCCTCTTAAAAAGAAAGCCGGGCGCAATAATCAGGGGAGAATAACCGTTCGCCATCGGGGCAAGGGGGCAAAACGGATGCTGCGCATTATTGACTTTAAGCGAGATAAATTTGGCGTCCCCGGCAGAGTGGCGGCTATTGAATATGACCCAAACCGTTCGGCACGTATTGCCCTCATTTACTATGCTGATGGAGAAAAGCGCTACATTCTGGCCCCGTTAGGACTCGGCGTAGATGATACCGTAATGTCAGGTGACGGCGCTGAGATAAAACCGGGAAATGCTTTACCCTTGAAGCTGATTCCATCCGGTACATTAATACATAATATTGAATTGGAGAGGGGCAGGGGCGGACAACTGGTGCGTAGTGCCGGGACGGCAGCGCAACTAATGGTGAAAGAAGGCGATTACGCCCTGGTCAGGTTACCATCCAGTGAGATGCGGCGCATCCGAATCGAGTGTTTAGCTACCATCGGACAGACAGGTAATGTTGACCATCAGAATATTAAATTAGGTAAGGCAGGCCGCAAGCGGTGGTTGGGCTGGCGGCCCACGGTTAGAGGTTCAGCCATGAGTCCCCGTGACCATCCTCACGGGGGTGGTGAAGGCAGGTCGCCAATAGGCATGCCCGGACCCAAAACACCGTGGGGAAAGCCAGCCCTGGGCTATAAAACGCGCAAGCCGAAGGCTTCAGATAAGCTGATAGTTAAGCGCAGGAGGAAGTAGCAATTGTCAAGGTCAACCAAGAAAGGCCCAGCAGTTGATGCCAAGCTGCTAAAGAAAGTAGAGATGCTTAGCCGTTCCAGTCAGAAGGCAGTAATAAAAACCTGGTCACGCTCCTCTACTATCCTGCCTCAGATGGTGGGTTTTACTATTGGAGTACATGATGGCCGGAGACATGTGCCTATCTTTGTCACCGAAAATATGGTGGGGCATAAGTTAGGTGAGTTTGCCCAGACTCGAACCTTCCGGGGGCACACTTCTAGGGCTGAAAAAACTACTCAGGTAAGAAAGAGACCATAAGCTATGGAAGTAAGAGCAATAGCTAAAGACACCGGTATCTCACCTCTAAAAGTGCGCCCGCTGGTAAACTTGGTACGGGGCAAGAAGGTGGATGAAGCGTTGACCATACTCAGGTTCGCCGCTTCACCGGCGGCCGGCATTATAGCCAAGACGGTGAAATCAGCGGCCGCTAGTGCCGACAATAATTTTCAGATGGACCCAGGAGATTTAAGGATTTCTGGTATCGTCGTTGATAAAGCACGAACCTTAAAGAGGTTTCGCCCCCGGGCTAGAGGGCGGGCAAGCCCTATCCTCAGGCGCTCTAGCCATATTACTGTTATTGTTACGGAGCAAATAGATTAATGGGACGCAAAGTTCATCCAATAGGCTTTAGAATAGGTGGTATACGTGACTGGCAAGCAAGGTGGTATGCCGAAAAGCACTACGCCGAGTTTCTGCATGAGGACCTGAAGCTCAGGCAGGCTATTCAATCCGGGTATAGTCAAGCCAACATCTCACAAGTTCAGATTGACCGCCAGGCAAATGCGGTCTCGGTAACTATCTATACTTCCCGACCCGGCGTTGTCATCGGACGGGGAGGACAACGAGTTGATAAAATGAGGCTCCAGCTTGAGTCCCTTATTGGCAAGAAGATTCAACTCAATATTCAGGAAATTCAACAGCCTGAGCTTGACGCTTATTTAGTAGCCCGGACAATCGCTGATCAGATTGTAGGCCGTATTTCTTACCGAAGGGCAATGAAGCAGGCAATTTCCCGCACCACTTTGGCTGGGGCTAAGGGCATCAGAGTCACCTGCTCCGGTAGATTGGGGGGCGCTGAAATCGCTCGCCGCCAGACCATGCATGAGGGTCGAGTACCCCTCCACACTATACGGGCCGATATCGATTATGGTCTAACCGAGGCGCACACCACCCTCGGCAGAATTGGGGTAAAAGTATGGATATACAGGGGTGACATTCTTCCCGAGCGCGAGATAATAGAGGTTGAAGAGGCACCTCCTGAGCTAGCAGTCCCGGAAACCGCCGAGGCGCCACCTGAAGCAAAACCCAGGAAAAAGCCAGCGGCTGCCGAAATCGCCGAGGCACCACCTGAAGCAAAACCAGAGGAGAAGCCAGCGGCTGCCGAAATCGCCGAGGCGCCACCTGAAGCAAAACCCAGGAAAAAGCCAGCGGCTGCCGAAATCGCCGAGGCACCACCTGAAGCAAAACCAGAGGAGAAGCCAGCGGCGGCCGAAATCGCCGAGGCACCACCTGAAGCAAAACCAGAGGAGAAGCCAGCGACGGCTGAAATCGCCGAGGCACCACCTGAAGCAAAACCAGAGGAGAAGCCAGCGGCTGCCAAAATCGCCGAGGCGCCACCTGAAGCAAAACCCAGGAAAAAGCCAGCGGTTGCCGAAATCGCCGAGGCACCACCTGAAGCAAAACCCAGGAAAAAGCCAGCGGCTGCCAAAATCGCCGAGGCGCCACCTGAAGCAAAACCCAGGAAAAAGCCAGCGGCTGCCAAAATCGCCGAGGCGCCACCTGAAGCAAAACCACAGGAGAAGCCGGCGTCAAGGAGAAGAGTGAAAACGGCACCGGCAACCAAGGCAAAGAGTAAGGCTCAGCCAGCAGCGGATAAAGCCATAGAGGTGGAACCCTCTACCCTTACTGAGAAAGAGGAGAAGGATGCTACAACCAAAGCGGGTGAAATACCGCAAGACGCATAAAGGGCACCTCAGGGGCAAAGCCCATTCAGGGAATATAGTTGTTTTTGGCGACTTCGCCCTGCAGGCAATGGAGTCGGCCTGGGTCACCAGCCAGCAGATTGAGGCAGCACGGCGGGCGATTACCCGATATATCCGCCGCGGCGGCAAGGTGTGGATACGTATTTTCCCGAGTAAATCAGTTACCAAGAAGGCGGCAGAGACCCGCATGGGTGGTGGTAAAGGTGCTCCAGACCACTGGGTAGCCATAGTAAAATCGGGGAGAATTCTGTTTGAAATGGGGGGAGTTACAGAGGAAGCCGCTAAAGGCGCCATGCGCCTGGCTTCATACAAGCTACCCATTGACACCAAGTTTGTGGTAAGGGAATCGAGCGGCTAGTAGCCGTAAAACAGGAGTTTACACAAGTTGAAGACTAAGGAAATTCGAGCTCTCTCGCCTGAAGAATTGACGAAGCAACTGGAGGCAACTTATCAGGAGCTTTTTGAGCTTCGCTTCCGTCTGGCTACCAAGCAGCTGGTAAACCACCGCGAAGTTCCGAGAGTCAAAAAGGAAATTGCCCGGCTGAAGACACTAATGAGGGAGAGGGAACTAGTTACAAGGCAGGTTTCAAGTGGATAGAAAGCGTAAGTACAGGTTAGGTCACGTAGTCAGCAACAAAATGGATAAGACAGTGGTAGTAGCCGTAGATACACTCCGGCGCCATCCTCTGTACAAGAAGACCATCAGGGGCACAGTTAAGTACAAAGCTCATGATAAGAATAATGAATGTGGTCTGGGAGATAAAGTGAGAATAGTGGAAACGCGCCCCCTCTCCAAGGACAAGCGTTGGCGCGTAACCGAGATAGTTACCAAGGGAGAGGTAGTAGAGATTCAACCAAAGGAAATAACCTAAATTTTTATAGATTTGATGGAAGGCAATGATTCAATCTAATACCAGACTTAAGGCAGCAGATAATACCGGCGCTCGCCAGATTATGTGTATCGGTGTATTGGGCGGGACAAGAAAGAGGTACGCCCGGGTGGGTGATATTATTGTAGCTTCGGTAAAAAAGGCAACTCCAGCAGCATTAGTAAAGAAGGGGGATGTGGTCAGGGCAGTAATTGTGCGCACAGCTCAGCCCTACCGGCGTTCCGATGGCTCTCATATCAGGTTTGATGAAAATGCGGCGGTTATTCTAACTGATAAGAACAACCCAAGAGGAACCCGAATATTTGGGCCGGTAGCCAGGGAACTGAGAGAGAAAAACTTTACCAAGATTATATCCCTGGCACCAGAAGTGCTATGAGGGCTAAGTATGCTGATTAGAAAGAATGATACCGTGCTGGTTGTGGCTGGCAAGGATAAAGGCAAAAAGGGTAAAGTGCGCTTTGCTTACCCCAAGGATGAGCAGATAGTTGTTGAAAGCATCAACTTTATCAAAAAGCACACCAGGGCCAGAGGAAGGGTGAGGCAGGCCGGTATAATAGAGCTAGAGGCGCCAATTCATGTATCAAATGTTATGCTGCTGTGCAACAAGTGTAACCACCCTACCAAAATTGGCTTCCGTGCACTACAGGATGGCAGGATGGTCAGGTTCTGTCGCTCGTGCCATGAGGTAATAGATTAAATGTCACGACTCAGAGAGAGGTATAGAGACGAGATTATTCCCGAGCTGATGAAGCGCTACGGGTATCAAAATATTATGCGGGTACCGCGTCTGAGTAAGCTGGTGCTTAATATCGGCCTGGGCGAAGCAATTCTGAATGCCAAGGCTCTGGAAGCGGCGGAGGGGGATTTAACAGCTATCTCCGGGCAGCATCCGGTGACCACCCGCTCCAAGAAATCCATTGCCGCCTTCAAGCTAAGGACAGGAATGCCTATCGGGTTGAAGGTAACCCTTCGGGGAGAGCGGATGTATGACTTTTTTGACAAGCTGGTCAACGCTATCCTACCCCGCATCCGCGAATTCCAGGGGGTTCCCCGGAGTTCTTTTGATGGCCGGGGTAACTATACCCTGGGAATTAAGGAGCAGGTTATCTTTCCTGAAGTGGATTATGATAAGATAGACAAGTCTCGGGGATTAGAAGTGTCAATTATTACTACGGCTAAAGAAGATCAGGCAGGAATGCACCTGCTAGAATCATTAGGGATGCCTTTCACCCAGGATGGAGAGTAGATAGATATGGCTAAGAAATCTCTGGTAGTAAAATCACAACGGCCGACCAGATATAAAGTGCAGCAATACCATCGGTGTTTTCTATGTGGCCGACCTCGTGCCTATATACGCCGGTTCGGCTTATGCCGTATTTGTTTTCGTAAACTGGCATTGGCTGGACAGATTCCCGGAGTGAGAAAATCAAGCTGGTAATCAATAAGATTAAGAGGACAGATAGTGACTATTTCTGACCCAGTAGCCGACATGCTAACCCGAATACGAAACGCCGGTATGGCCAGACACGATTCCGTGCTGATACCAGCCTCCAAAATGAAGCTGTCTATCGGCAGAATCCTGAAGGAAGAAGGCTTTATTGCTGATTATGAAGTGCTCAAGGGAAAGCTGCACCGGGTAATTAAAATCCACCTCAAGTATGGTGATAAAAACCTGCCGGTCATTTCTGGACTAGAACGAGTAAGCAAGCCGGGGTTGAGGGTATATGTTCAACAGAAAGAGGTCCCCCGTGTTTATGGGGGTTTGGGCATCGCCATAGTTTCTACGCCTAAGGGAGTGATGACCGGGCATCAAGCCTGGCGACAGGGCATTGGTGGTGAGCTGCTATGTTACATATGGTAAACAGGTCTGGGGGTTATATATGTCCAGGATAGGCCGGATGCCAATAAACATGCCCCAGGGGGTAACGGCAAATATCAAGGATAATAAGGTCACGGTAAGCGGACCCAAAGGGGAGCTTTGCCGCTGTTTTCACCCTGATATGTCTGTTGCCCTGGACAATGACGCGCTGGTAGTAACACGCCCCAGTGATGGCAGGATACACCGGTCACAACACGGACTGACACGCAGTCTGCTGGCTAATATGGTGCAGGGGGTAAGTCAGGGCTTTGAAAAAAGCCTTGAGATAGTCGGCGTCGGTTATCGGGCTCAAAAAATAGAGGATAAGCTGGTAATTAATATCGGTTATTCACACCCTGTAGAGGTCACATCGCTACCCGGCATAACCCTGTCAGTGGAGGGAGCAAATCGCATCAGGGTCACCGGGATAGACAAGGAAACAGTAGGACAGATGGCGGCTGAAATCCGGTCTATTCGTCCTCCTGATACCTATAAAGGTAAAGGGATTAGATATGCCGGAGAGCTAGTTCGTCTTAAGGCTGGTAAAGCAGGTAAGGCAATAGGGCAAAGGACATAATGGGAAAAGATGGGCCGAGGGCAGCTCGCTATAGAAGACACGCCCGAGTCAGAGCCAGGGTTGAAGGCACAACCTCTAGGCCTCGCTTGTGCGTATATCGTAGCTTGAACCACATTTACGCCCAGGTTATTGATGATTCACGAAGACATACGCTGGTCTCGGCTTCAACCCTCGACTCAGAGATAGCAACTGAGGCAGCCGGTAAGAAAAAGAAGGAAAAAGCCGCGCTCATTGGTTCTCTGGTCGCTAAACGGGCTCTGGATAAAGGCATAAACCAGATAGTCTTTGACCGTGGTGGCTACAAATATCATGGCAGGGTAAAATCTTTAGCTGAGGCAGCCCGGCAACGGGGATTGAAGTTTTAAGCATAGGGATTGAGGAGGCGAGTTTGACCAGTAAGCTTAATATGGACCCAACCGAACTGACACTTAATGATAAGCTGATTTATATTAATCGTGTGGCTAAGGTGGTGAAAGGGGGTAAACGTCTCAGTTTTAGCGCCCTGGTAGTAACCGGGGATGGTAATGGACACGTAGGCATTGGCACGGGTAAGGCCAACGAAGTGCCCGGAGCAATTAATAAGGCTGGTACTGCTGCCAAAAAGAACTTGATTAAAGTCCCCCTGGCTGGAGCTACCATTCCCCATGCGCTGACGGTTAAACTCGGTGCCGCCAAAGTACTGCTGAAACCGGCAGCACCAGGCACCGGTATTATTGCCGGAGGTAGTATTCGGTCTATACTCGAGGCCGCCGGAATTAAGGATATCCTGACTAAATCGCTGGGGAGCTCCAATCGCGTTAACGTGGCTAAAGCAACCATGTTCGCCCTCAGCCACCTTAGACAGCCAAAAGAGGAAACGGCCAAACGCAAGTCAGTACCGACTGAAACCTCAGCACCAGCTTCGGTGACAGTTAAAGCTGAGGAGGAAACCACTGGTGGCTAAGCTGCGGATTATATGGGTTAAAAGTGGCATTGGCTATGCTGAGGTCCAAAAGAAAACCCTGAAGGCTCTCGGTTTTCGCAGGCTTAATCAGAGCGTTATCCACACTGACTCAGCCTCAATTCGAGGTATGATTAATAAGGTGAGACATCTAGTAAAAGTGGAGGAAGCTGTTGAGACAGGATAATCTCGCTCCCGCCCCAGGCTCCAAGAAAGATAGAAAACGGGTGGGGCGTGGGGATGGCAGTGGGCACGGCACCTATTCCGGGCGTGGCTGTAAAGGACAGAAGTCACGTGCCGGCTATAAGATGCGCCCCGGTTTTGAAGGCGGGCAGTTGCCTCTAATCAAGCGCCTGCCCAGAAAACGCGGCTTCACCAATATCTTCCGGTTGGAGTATAGCGTGGTTAATATCAGTAGACTTAATATATTTGAGGCAGAGAGTGAGGTAACGCCAGAAAAGTTGGCGGCTGCTGGAGTGGTAAAATCACTGCGGCACCCCATTAAGATTCTGGCTGCGGGTGATATTGACCGCCCCCTCTCGGTAACGGCAAACAGGTTCTCGGCGGCGGCTAAAGCCAAGATTGAGGCGGCGGGAGGCAAAGTAGAGGAGATTGAGCGTGCGGCCAAGACAGACTAGACCACGACTTCTACAGGCAATGATTGATGCCTTCAGCCTACCTGATTTAAGGCGCCGGATTCTGCTTACCATAGGCATACTGGTCATATTCCGCTTTGTAGCTCATGTGCCCCTCCCCGGAGTAGACGCTGATGCCCTGCAAGCACTATTTGAGCGTAATGCTATGCTGGGCATGCTGGACATGTTTAGCGGCGGCGCCATGAGGAACTTCAGCGTGGTGGCCATGGGGGTTTACCCCTATATAACCTCCTCAATTATCATGCAGCTACTGGTGCCGATAATACCACGGCTACAAGCCATTGCCCAGGAAGGTGAGGCGGGCAGGCACCGGATTAACCTGTTTACCCACTGGTTCACCGTCCCGGTAGCTGGTCTTGCCGCCTATGGGCAGTTAATCCTGCTTCAGCGCGAGGGCGTTGTCAGCAGCGCCAACGCACTGCCAACAGTAGCTATAGTTCTATCAATGGTAGCCGGCACTATATTCCTGATATGGCTGGGTGAGCTTATCACTGAGTACGGCATTGGTAATGGTATATCCATAATAATTTTTGGCGGCATTGTGGCCGGCTTACCCCAGATGGTTGGGCAGGGTTTCTTAGCCAGTGGACAATTCGGCAGTTTAGCCCTCTATATTCTTATTGCCTTAGCCACCACTGTTGTCATCGTCATCTTCACCGAGGCCCATCGCCGCATTCCGGTGCAGTATGCTCGTAGTGTATTCCGCGGCGGCCGTATGTACAAACAATCAGGCTCCAGCCATATTCCGCTGCGGGTAAACACCGCCGGCATGATACCACTCATCTTTGCTATGTCAATTGTAATTTTCCCCAGCATAATAGCCAGCTATTTTGCCAATCCAACCGGCGCTGAGCCTAATCTGGCCAACACCGTTATGGATTTATTCAATCCAAATGCGGCGCTACCTATGGGCCTATTCTACTGGGGGATTTACTTTTTACTGGTGGTTGCTTTCGCCTTCTTTTACACCATGGTGATGTTTCAACAGCAGGATTTGCCTGGTGTTCTGCAACGGCAGGGGGGATTCGTCCCCGGCGTCCGACCTGGGAAACAAACGTCGGCCTATCTAAATGGAATTATCAACCGCATTACCTGGGCAGGTGCCATCTTCCTGGCCTCAATCGCCATAATGCCTTTCTTCGCCAGGGGGGTAACCGGCGTCCAGGTGATACAGCTCTCCAGTATGGGTATGCTTATTGTGGTCGGTGTTGTCCTGGATACCATGAAGCAACTGGAGGCACAGCTGGTTATGCGGCGCTATGAAGGTTTTATCAAATAAGCTCAGCCGAAAGTTATTTTAGCGGTTTGAAAAGGAATAAAAATTGTATATTATTTTTCTAGGTGCCCCCGGGGCGGGCAAGGGAACCCAAGCGGCCGCTCTAGCCCAGGAGTTGAATTTGGTGCATATTGCTTCTGGTGACCTGTTTCGAAATGCCATAGAAGAGGCAACAGAGTTAGGCATGCAGGCCGAGTCCTACGTGGAAAGAGGAGAACTAGTTCCCGATGAGTTAACCACTAAAATGGTCCTCAAGCGCATGTCGGCCCCTGATAGTAAGCCTGGCGCAGTTCTCGATGGCTTTCCCCGGACTCTGGCTCAAGCCGAGGCATTGGATGAAGCCCTGGCCAAGCAGGCTAAAGCTATAGATAAGGTAGTATTTATCAAGGTCTCTGAGCCGGAGTTGCTTAGACGGTTGAGCGGCCGTTGGGTTTGCCGCAATTGCCAGTCTGTATATCACACGGTATCCTCCCCTCCAAAGGTGGAAGGGAAGTGTGACAGGTGTGGTGGTGAGCTTTATCAACGCGCTGATGACAAGCCTGAAGCAGTCAGGATACGGTTACAGGTCTATTTCGCTCAGACAGCTCCGCTTATTGATTATTACACCGCCACCGGAAAGCTAATAGAGGTAGATGGAGAAGTGGATGCCGGTGTGGTGCGGCAGAAAATAACCGCCACCATTCCCGGTGAGTTTGTGGCCCGATAAATTCCTGAGATTGATATTGTTCTTAAAAGAATCAGAGAGAGGTTAAGCCTCTTTTATATAGCTTTTCCCTGCTCCCCTGACGAGAGGGCGGAGATAAATGGGAGGGATTATTATAAATAAAGAGAGAGGGATAACATACACTCCGGGAGATTTGCGCTTATACGGCAATTATACTACAATAGTAATTGCGGTCATGGAGGTTTTTAGGTTACAAATTACCATTTATGGCTAAGAAAGACACAATCGAGGTAGAGGGTAAGGTAATTGAACCTCTGCCCAACGGCATGTTCCGTGTTGAGTTGCCTAATGGGCATAAGGTGCTGGCTCACATTTCTGGTAAGATAAGACTGCATTATATTAGAATCTTACAGGGTGATAAGGTATTGATAGAGCTTTCCCCTTATGACCTGAGTCGGGGCAGAATTACCTACCGGTTTAAGTAATGAGGACTAGTCATGAAAGTTAGAGCTTCAGTTAGGGTTAGATGTGATAAGTGTAAGGTAGTGAAACGACGAGGAGTGGTCAGAATTATTTGCGTCAATCCAAGGCATAAACAGAGACAGGGATGATAAATTGCCAACCAGGGAGGGAATTCGATGCCACGCATCGCGGGAATAGATATACCCAGGAATAAACAAATTTGGGTTTCATTACAGTACATCTATGGAATTGGCTCCACCCGGAGCCATAAGATTCTGGCTCAAGCTGAAATCAGCCCTGATACCAAGGCGGATAGCCTTACCGAGGGTGAGGTAAACCGCCTCCGTGAGGTAATTGACCGGGAGTACCGCGTTGAAGGTGAGCTTAGAAAAGAGGTTAACCTTAATATCAAACGCCTCATCGAGATCGGCAGCTATCGTGGCCTCAGGCATCGTCATAGCTTGCCGGTCAGAGGGCAGCGGACTCGAACTAATGCTCGAGCCAAGCGCGGCCCTCGCCAAACTGTAGCCGGCAGAGGTCAGAGGCGTGGCATGACCAAGAAATAACGTAATATGACAGTTATTTTTCCGAGAAGCTAAAGGAGCAAAATGGCACAGAAGAAACGAGCTAAACAAAAACGGCGGGAACGCAAGTCTATTCCAGTTGGAAAAGCCTATATCCAGTCCACTTTTAACAATACCATAGTAACTCTTACCGACCCCGAGGGGAAAGTTATTGCCTGGGGAAGCTCGGGCACTGCCGGATTCAAAGGCTCACGTAAAGGCACTCCCTATGCCGCTCAACTGGCAGCTCGTGATGCCGCCCGGAGAGCCATGGAGCACGGCTTACGTCAAATCGAGGTCTATGTTAAGGGGCCAGGCAGCGGCCGTGAGGCAGCTATCCGTGCCCTCCAGAGCTCGGGACTTTATGTTACCAGCATCAGGGATGTGACACCCGTCCCTCATAATGGTTGCCGTGCTCCCAAGAAGAGGCGAGTGTAGAGGGGAGAGAAATGACAAGATATACTGGCCCAGTTTGTCGATTATGTCGCCGCAGCGGCGAAAAGCTAATGCTAAAGGGCAGTAAGTGTATTACCAGCTGTACCTTCGAAAAGCGGCCTAAGCCCCCCGGGCAGCAATTCCGGCAGCGTCGCCGCATTTCTGACCGCGGCCTTCAATTGAGGGAAAAACAAAAAGGTCGCTATACCTATGGAATGCTGGAGAAACAGTTCAGGCGACTTTTTGCTGAAGCAGAAAGAAAGTCAGGTATTACCGGGGATAATCTACTCGTCCTGCTGGAAAGACGACTCGACAATGTAGTCTACCGGCTGGGATTTGCTGACTCCCGTCCTCAAGCTCGACAACTGGTTCAACATGGACATATTATGTTAAATGGACGCAAGACAAATATACCCTCGGCTATGGTCAAGGAAGGTGATACCATCGGCTGGAGGGAAACAAGTGCCAAAAGTGAGTACTATAAGCAGTTGGTCCAAACTATCGAGAGTAAGTCGGTGGCAAGTTGGTTAAGCTTAGATAAACAAAGCCTTGTTGCTCAAGTTTCTTCACTGCCCACTCCTGATGATATTGAGGCTAAAATCGATGGAAAGTCAATTGTCGAGTATTATTCACGGTAGACCGATAGAAAATACCCTTTAGGCAGCTTTACGAAAATGACTGCAGGTGAAGATTCAACTCTGGCAAAGTGATTTCATCAATGGTCCAAAGGAGGTAGAACTTTGTCCGTCCTAGCCATACCCAATATTGAATGTGTTGAAAGCGATGGCAATTTTGGCCGCTTTTTAGCTGAGCCACTGGAAAAAGGTTTTGGGATTACCCTGGGTAATGCTTTACGCCGCGTGCTGCTTGGCTATCTCCCCGGGGCAGCCGTAACTTGGGTCAGGATTGAAGGAATTCACCACGAATTTTCCACTATCCCCTATGTGAAGGAGGACACTACCGATTTTCTGCTTAATGTTAAAACGCTGAGGTTAAGAGCACTTTCCGATCTAGCCGGTGAGCTGACGCTGGAGGCAGAAGGAGAGGGGCAAGTTTCAGCGGCCGACATTAAGCCCTCAATCGACTTTGATATTGTTAACCCGGAGCTTTATCTGGCTACCATGGATTCACCTGAAGCCAGACTTTACGTAAAGTTTGGCGTTGAGTTAGGCACCGGCTATAAACAGGCCAAGCCCGGTGATAACCTGCCGGTTGGCACGATTCCGGTAGATGCTATCTTTACCCCAACACGCAAGGTTAATTTTACCATCGAACCAATCCATATCGGTCAGGAGACCAGCCTCGAGCGATTGTCCCTGGAGATATGGACCGACGGCACCATATCACCTTTAGATGCCTTAAGCCAAAGTGCTGATATTCTGATAAAGCAGTTTTCTTCATTCGCTGATTACGCTAGAGTCTCTGAGATAGAGCTGGAAAAGAAAGCCCTGCGCTTATCTATCCCTGAGGAACAATACAATATGCCGGTAGAGCAGCTTGACTTATCGGTGCGTACTATTAATTGCTTAAGGCGTGCCAACATTGCCACCGTGGGAGAGCTCATAACTAAACAGGTCCAGGATTTGCTTCGGCTGCGGAATTTTGGGCAGAAGTCTCTCCACGAGATAGCCGAGCGCCTCCAATCACTCGGACTCTCCCTTGCCTCCGACGATAAGGAATTAGCTCCGACAACTGAGGAGGAGACGGGAACTGAAGCCTATGTTCAAGAGGAGGCTGCTACTGATTTAGCTACGGGTGATATGGAGACTGAAAGCCCGGCCAAGATTGAGACAGAAACGGGTGAAAGCCGCCCCGCTGAATGATGGTGGCATACCATTTGCCATCTGCCAAGGTGTGATGAAATGAGACATAAAATATCAGGTAGAAAATTAGGCAGGCCTACAGGTCACCGGAGGGCGATGTTCCGTAACCTGGTGACTGACCTGCTAAACTATGAGGAGATTACCACTACCGAGGCCAAGGCTAAGGAAGTGCGTGGACTGGCGGAGAAGATGATTACCCTGGGTAAGGACGGCAGTCTTCACTCTCGCCGCCAGGCACTGTCGTTTATTTTCGATAAAAAAGTAACCGATAAGGTATTTAACGATTTTGCCGAAAGGTACGCCAGGCGTCAGGGTGGCTATACCCGCATCACTAAATTGGGGCCCAGGCTGGGTGACGGCGCCCTCATGGTCAAGCTTGAGCTGGTAGAATAATGGTATTTGCTACAATCAACCCGGAGACAAAGGAAATTTCCAGCTTGGTCACCACCACTAAGATTATGCTGGTGGTGGAATACAATGGCGCACGCTATCACGGCTTCCAGCTACAGGCTGGTCTGCCTACCATTCAGGAAGAGATAGAGAATGCTTTATGGAAGCTCGCCGGAGAGAAAATCCGTGTGGTAGCAGCCGGCCGGACTGACGCCGGGGTTCACGCTCGGGGACAGGTAATCAGCTTCATGACCAGGTCATCTCTCCCCCCACCAACATTTATTAACGGACTAAACTACTATCTACCCAGGGATATTGCGGTCAAGGCAGCGCACAGGGTTGATGATTCCTTCAGTGCCAGGCGCAACGCCCTCAGCCGTGAATATATCTATCGCATTTTAAACAGCTCGCTGCGGTCCCCACTCTGTGACGGCTTTGCTTACCTCGTCGCCGGACGCCTGGATATCGAGGCCATGAATCAAGCCTGCCAGGCTCTTATCGGGAAGCATGACTTCGCCTCCTTTGCCAGTTGTATCGAGGTTGGAATTAAGACGGTACGTAACGTGCATAAAGCCGAAGTGAGGGAAGAGGAGGAGATGGTCATTTTCAATATGGTGGCTAATTCCTTCCTGCCCCACCAGGTACGCAGCACGGCAGGTTCTCTAATCAGAATCGGCCTGGGCAAGATGACGCTGAACGAATTTCATGCTATAATCAAGGCAAGAAGGCCGGGCCTGGCCGGGCCAACAGCTCCGGCCTGCGGCTTATTCCTTACGCGAGTAAATTATCCAAATCCTTCTGAGAGATTTACATCATGAGAACATATAGCACTAAAGAGTCTGACATTGAGCGGCAGTGGCATGTTGTCGATGCCTCGGGTCAAATTTTAGGCAGGCTGGCCACCAGAGTAGCCAGCTTACTTATGGGCAAGCATAAACCCATATTCTGCCGTAATCTGGATACGGGCGATTTTGTGGTTGTTATCAATGCTGACAAAGTCCGCATAACTGGCAATAAAGCCAAGCTGAAAATTTATTACCACCACTCCGGGTATCCCGGCGGACTTAAAAGCATCAGCTTCGAGAAAATGATGCAGGCCAAGCCCACCTGGATAATTGAGCATGCCGTTAGAGGTATGGTGCCCCACACCCGACTGGGCGCCAGCATGCTGAAAAAACTCAGGGTTTACGCCGGTGATACTCATCCTCACCTGGCTCAGACGAAAGCCAGCTCAACCGGAGAAGCAAAAGAAGATACCCAGACTTGAGGTATCTTACTTGGAGTTTCAGCAGGGTTTCACTCTATTAATAAACTATCTTACCCTCAGCAAAGGGAAGAGGATAAAGGGGACAGGGTTATATGGATAAGCAAACCTATTTTCATGGCACGGGCAGACGTAAAGCCGCCATTGCTCAGGTGCGTCTGTCACCCGGTAACGGAGCAATTATCGTAAACGGCATACCCTATGAAGAACGGTTTTCTCGCCTTTTGCATCGCCAGATTATAGTGAAACCCTTACTGGTTACCGAAAGTATCGATAAGTATAATGTTATGGTTAAAGTAGCCGGCGGCGGCATCTCCGGGCAGGGTGGTGCCATTTCTCTCGGCATTGCCCGAGCCCTGGTCAGAGCCAATGAGAGCCTCAAGCCACTTCTGCGTGGGAACGGATTACTTACCCGGGACGCCCGGGTTAAAGAGCGGAAGAAGGTTGGCCTCAAGCGGGCTCGCAAAGCCCCTCAGTATACCAAGCGGTAGTATTTAGCTGGAGTAGAAGAATATCTTGGTTTCTGGTTCTCGCTTTGTAAGCCAATTCGACTTCATCTAAATGGGGAAAATATGGAGGCCGTATTTATACTGAAGTGCTAATGCAATATCTATTAGAAAAAGTACTATCAAAACGGTTTTCAATGTACGTCCCCCACCTATAAAGCGGCGAATGTAATGATACCCACTAGTAAGCCTTATAAACGGCTCCTTCACCTTTTCCTCTCGAAGTTTCTTTTTGATTCCTTCTGGAAGGAGACGTTCAGCAAGTTTGTCCATTACTTTTAAGTTTCTATCACGGTCAGAAATATCAAGTGTCACTAAGTAGAATATGATAGCAGTCATTATTGCGCCTGCAATCATAATTGCTGCTGCTAACCACGCATTGTCATTGCGTGTATAAAAGCCAGCTATTAATACAGCCCCCTGTACAGCAATAACCAGCTGGACCCTGCTCCATAACAAGCGATCTTGATGTAGGTAATGAGCCATTAAGCTTGGTATAGGCTTGCTTCGGTGGTATGACTGTCCTCTAAACTACGAACTCTCTTTCCTTTTTTATCATCTTTTTGTTTGCTATCTGAAGTGACCATTTATCCTGTTCCCCCAAGCCAGATTCATTCTTCATTCCCCTCTATCTTGGGCAAGCTGCTCCTTTAGTAGTCTATTATTTTTTCACAGGTTAACCAGCATGGCTTCTACCTCACCCCCTTAATCCCCCTCTCCTTGAAGGAGAGGGGGAAGTATATTATAAGAGAGGCTTCGCCTCTCTTCAACTCTCCCTTAAGATAGCCCCCTCAACCCCCTTCTAGGGAATTTGACTGCTCTGGTGGGATTCTATCCCTCGCAGTAGTGGGTGTCAATGATGTTTTTATATATGTGAGATTTTCCTGACGTTATTCAAGTTCTTTCACCATTGCTATTAATTCGTGCGATGAAATCAGTTCTATATCCTTACCTGCCGCAGCTTGTTTAGCACCCCTTGTGAAGCCTGCAGGAGATACTAAGATTGCACTTTCCGCATTAGCAGATTTCAGAGTTCCGTAGAGTTCTCGTACTATCGCAGGACCCACAGGGTTCTTATACCCCTTACACTGAACGATAGTAGTTTTATTATTCTTCTTGAGTAAAAGGTCAATTCCTTTATCATCAGTGCGGGGAGTATGCTCTACCTTATAGCCAAGTTTACGATATAAATCAGCCAGTCTATATTCCAACCCTTCTCCCCTCAGAGACATCCAATATTTTTCCTTTGTCTGGTAGAAATATTTTAGTGCCTCCTCTTAGAGTTTAGCTTTGCGATACAGGGGGTGGCGCCGTGTCAGCAATTCACTGATAACACCCGCAAACGCACCCAAACCTAGATAAATAAAAAATCTACCTAGGAATCCGTCGCCTACATTCTCATATGTAAAACCAATACCCAGACCAGTTATAACAGCTATGATGAAAGCAATTACTTGTAAGGGAGTATTCCACGGACTATGTCCTCTTGCGAACTTATCGTATTCCTCGGCAGTGACGCCGAAGTCCTCAAGTTTTGGTTCATCTCCAAAACCTTGAAAAAACCTGTCTGTTTTCCATGGACGGTTGCTACTCATTACCCATATATTACCACTTACCCAGTATCAAATAAATATGGGGGTAACAAATAGCTGACTCGACAAGAAACAGATGAAATCGTGGATTTGGGAAATATGGTTAAGTATTAAGGAGAGTTTAAGAGGGGCTTCGCCCCTCTTAAACGCCCCGCTTGGGGGGTAGGGTGAAAAACCATGGGATAAGCCGCAGACGCGCCGAGGGCGGCGGGTGGGAAAAGATAGCAAACAGGAGTGGTGGTGGGTTGGGAAATAAAGAAAGAGGAAAAGAGGGGCTAATGCCCCTCTTTTCAATACCTTCCCCCTCTCCTTTCAAGGAGAGGGGGATAAAGGGGATGAGGTTAATAAATAATTTCTATTTAAACCCCGGCTAGTTCCCGGCCAAACTCAAGCAGCCGCTTCAGGCGAGCCTGGCTATCAGTCTCGGCATAGACGCGGAGCACCGGCTCTGTCCCGGAAAATCTGATGAGCAGCCAGGTGGTGTCCGCCAGGATAAACCGGAACCCGTCACTGGTATCGAATTTCGCCACCTCGACGCCGTCAATATTTCCCAGAGCGCTATCTTTCACACGTTTTGTTACTGCCTGGCGCTCACTCTCCGGAAATTTTACGTCCACACGGTGATAGTAATGAGGCCCTACCTTACTATACAGATACTCTATAAGGCTTGAGGGAGTTTTACCGGTCTTAATCATCAGGTCAAGGAAATAGAGACATGCCAGGACGCCGTCACGTTCGAGGACATGGCCCCGGAAGCCGTAGCCGCCGCTCTCTTCCCCCCCGATAAGTGCATTTTCCGCAAGCATTTTCGGGGCAACGTACTTAAAGCCTACCGGCGTCTCATACACCGGCACCTCGAATATCTCTCCCAGGCGATAAACCATACTGGTGGTAGTTATTGTCTTCACTATTGGACCACGCTCACCCTTTATCTCCAGCAGATACAGGCAGAGCAGGGCAAAAACCTGGAGCTGGGTTAGAAATGTCCCCTTTTCGTCAACGATACCCATCCGGTCAGCATCGCCATCAGTAGCTAATCCCACGCTAGCCCCCTGCTCTTTGACTGTGGCGGAAAGCTTGCCCAGGTTAGCCGCGATTGGCTCAGGCCTCTCTATACCAGGGAACAACGGGTTGCGCTCGCTGTTCAGCTCAATAATCTCGATAGCCCCGCCGTTAAGCAATGTCGGCAAGTAGCCGATGCCAGCCCCATACATGGGGTCAACTACTATTTTCAACCTGGCTCGACGAAGCTCATCAATGTCAACGAGCCTGGCTACCTGGTCAAGGTAAACTGGCGCCAAGTCAATATATTCTACCGACCCCTGCGCCAGGGCTTCAGCCAGCGGCATCTGTCCTATTTTCCCGGTAGTGAGTGCCCGTGAGATACCGTTTTCTATCTCCGCGGTAACTTCAGTCGGAGCACTGGAGCCGGATTCAGATTTATATTTAAAGCCATTCCAGGCAGCCGGGTTGTGACTGGCAGTGATAATAATAGCACCGCCTGCTTTTTGCTTTAGTACCGCAAAACTTATCACTGGTGTTGGAGTTGCCCCTGAGCACAGGCGGACTTTTATCCCGTTGCCGGCAACCACCTCAGCCACCACCGCCGCAAAATCCTCGGAGGCAAAGCGGGTATCATAGCCAATAATTAACCCCCGGTTTGCCAGCCCCGACTTTTTCAGATAGTCAGCTACGCCCTGGGCACAGGCCCGCACATTATCAAAGGTAAAGTCACGGGCAATAATACCCCGCCACCCGTCAGTGCCGAACTTAATGGGATTATCTATCTACCTCACCCCCTTTGGGCTGGCCTCATGTCATCGCGAGGAGCGTCAGCAACGAAGCAATCCCAACAGACAATACTGTTTTTTACTAGGTAACCCCATCCCCTTTATCCCCTTCCCCTTATCAAGGGGAAGGGGAAATGGGTTTTGAAGGGGCAAAGCCCCTTCAAACTTCCCTTTTAGAAAGATGCTACAAGTCCTCAAGTCGTTTGTTAATCAGTTCCTGAACCTCCGCCACTTTAGGTCTAATCTTTTCTTCAGCAGCTCTGGCATACTTTCCAAATTCAACTGCCGACAATCCTTTCCCATCGGTAATTACTACATCGTAAGTATTTAAATATTCGTTACGGATGTCCCTTACCAGATTAACAATTTTTGCATCAGACTGGCTATAAAGTACTTTTTCTAAGTAATCTTCCGCCACATAATTCTTCCAATCCTTCACAGCTTTATCTAATGCTTCTTCTTCCTGTTCTGCTGTCTGGATAGGAACAAAAGCTTTTCCCTGCTTGGCTAATTTTTCCAGCTTTGTAGCCATAATAGCCAACTCATCTCTTAGTTTTAGTAATGGTTTACCTCTAACCTCACGTCGCCACTGTCGAGAGTCTATTTCTCTTTGCTGCTCTAGTTGCTTTTTCATACCTAAATAGGTAAATAGACCACCAGCAAGAACCCCTAAGAGAGCAAACAGCCCATATAGCCAACCTTCCATGCTACTACCTCTGTAAAGATACTATAGATTTTATATAATATTTCTTTATTCTACTTACCCAGCGCCTCTTTTCTGAGGATTTCGGCTTTGTCGGTCTTTTCCCAGGGGAGGTCAAGGTCATCCCGCCCGAAGTGACCGTAGGTAGCCGTCTGTCTATATATAGGGCGGCGGAGGTCATAATTACGTATAATGGCTTCAGGCCTGAGGTCAAAGTGTTTATGAATCAGCTTAAGTATGACCTCCTGGTCAACTTTGGCAGTGCCGAAGGTTTCTATGGAGACGGAAAGGGGGTGGGCAACACCAATAACATAGGCAACCTGGAGTTCCAGACGTTCCGCCAGACCAGCCGCTACTACATTCTTAGCAATGGAACGGGCGGCATAAGCCGCCGAGCGGTCAACCTTGGTCGGGTCTTTTCCCGAGAAGGCCCCCCCGCCATGCCGGGCAACGCCACCATAGGTATCAACCAGAATCTTGCGGCCGGTAAAACCGGTATCGGATACCGGGCCGCCGATGACAAAGCGCCCGGTAGCGTTAATATAAAAACTGGTCTTGTCATCCAGCAATGAAGGCGGGATGACCGCCTTGATTACCTGCTCAATGATGTCATGCTCAATCTTCTCATGGCTGACCTCAGGATTATGCTGGGCGCCGATAACTACATTATTTATCCGCCGGGGAACGCCATTCTTATATTCTACAGTTACCTGAGACTTTCCATCGGGGCGGAGGTAAGGCAGGATTTTATCCTTTCTAACCTGCGCCAGGCGCCGGCACAGCTTGTGCGCCAGGGAGATAGGCAGGGGCATAAGCTCGGGCGTCTCGTTACAGGCAAAACCAACCATCATTCCCTGGTCGCCAGCGCCAATCTTATCCATATCATTAGCCGAACTTGCCTTGGCTTCTTGCGATTTATCTACGCCCAGCGCAATGTCCTTGGACTGCTCTTTAATGGAAACCATCACTCCACAGGACTGATACTCAAAGCCATATTCGGGCTGGTTATAGCCTACATCGTGAACCACCTGACGTGCCACCTGGGGGATTTCGGTATAGCAGTCAGTAGTAATCTCACCCATAACTACCACCAGGCCATTGGTCACCGCTGTCTCACAGGCCACCCGGGCATACGGGTCCCTGCCCAGGATAGAATCGAGAACAGCATCTGATATCTGGTCACATAGCTTATCCGGATGCCCTTCCGTGACTGACTCCGAGGTAATCAGGTATCTGGGTGAACTGGCAAAACTGTTAGGCATTCTATACTCCTTTTATGTCCCCTCTTCCCAACTGGTCAGATATTTCTCTTGCTCCGCGGTTAAACTATCGATATCAATGCCCATAGACCGAAGCTTCAACCGGGCCACCCCTTTATCAATTTCCTCAGGTACGGGGTAAACTCTGGTCTCCAGTCTTCCTCTATTTCGGATAATATACTCCATACACAAAGCCTGATTAGCAAAGCTCATATCCATAACACTGGCCGGGTGCCCTTCGGCAGCAGCCAGATTTATCAATCTCCCCTCCCCCAACAGGTACAGGTGACGCCCATCACTCAAGGTGTAGTCGTCTATAAAGCTACGTATGCGCCGCTTACTTTGCGCCAGGCTTTCTAAAGACGGAATATTAATTTCCACATTGAAGTGCCCGCTGTTAGCCAGAATGGCTCCATCCTTCATCACCATAAAATGGGCGGTATCAATCACATTCTTATCTCCGGTAGCGGTAATAAAAATATCACCCACCTTAGCTGCATCAATTATAGGCATGACCTGATAACCATCCATAACCGCTTCCAGGGCACGTACCGGCTCGGTCTCAGTTACAATTATGTGCGAGCCCAACCCCCTGGCTCTCAGGGCGATACCACGCCCACACCAGCCATAGCCGCAAATTACTACCTTTCTCCCCGCCCACAGGATATTAGTGGCGCGGGTAATGCCATCAATTGTGCTCTGCCCTGTGCCGTAGCGATTATCAAAGAGATATTTGGTCTGGGCATCATTTACCGCTATTATGGGGTACTTCAACCTCCCTGCCTTCTCCAGGCCGCGCAGTCGGATGACACCGGTAGTCGTTTCTTCAGTGCCGCCCACTACATTACCAATCAGGTCGCTCCGCCTGGTGTGAAGGATGGTAACCAGGTCGGCGCCATCATCCAGAGTAAGCTGAGGTTTATTGTCTAAGGCAGTATCGATGTGCTTATAGTATGTTGCCTCGTCTTCTCCCTTAATGGCACTGGTGGGAATACCATACTCGACTAAAGCAGCGGCAACATCATCCTGGGTGCTAAGAGGATTAGACGCACACAGCACAACATCAGCCCCCCCTTCCTTAAGCGCCAGCGCCAGGTTGGCGGTTTCAGTGGTTATATGGAGGCAGGCTGAAACCCGAACACCCTTGAGTGGCTTCTCAGCGGCAAACCTCTCCCTTATTATCCTGACCACTGGCATTTCCCGGGCAGACCAGCCAATCCTCTGCCTGCCCGCCTCAGCCAGTGCCGGGTCTTTAATATCGTATTTATTTTTTATCTATCTCACCCCCTTTAGATTCAAGTATCCTTTTGAAAATCATATCAAGAAACCGGGTGAAGTAACGCTGTCCTTTACCATCCTTCCAATTTTTTGCTCTTGTGTGTAAGCTAAGGTAAATATACTTACCATTTGAATCCACTCCCCAATATTTTTCTTTATCTCCGTTCTTTAGGAATTCACCTACAGCGTCTTTCTTACCCCATCCTTTTACTTCAGTCTTAGTTATTAGCCGAAACACCCCCGCATTAAAAACTATGATGTGCTTAATTTGCTCACGCTCTATCAACTCAATTAGCTCTTTCCTACCATCCTCATTGATTTTTCCCCATAGTTGTGGTTTTGACGCGAAAAGCCTCTTTAAATCCGCCACTTGATTTGTTGGAATTGGCCATAGACAGTGGAAGTAGAGGAGGAACTCACTTTCATATTTGCCTTCCAGCATCAATTGCCCTAGTAGTTTAGGGGTTGACTTGTCCCAGCATTTCAGGTTGATTTCTCCAACCGGCAAGCGTAAATGGTCGCTCTCAAACAATCGCTGCCAGAAAGATCGAGAGTGTGGTCCTGACAGGAATAAGCCACGCCTAACTGAATCGGGGTGCGGATTACTGAAAAGGAGAAGTATTGGCATACGAGCAGGATGTTCGGAATGATTAGGATGTATTCTCTCGGTACAATATTCCAATCTTTTTCCCTTGTCATAGAATTGACAAAGCTTTTCTAGACCAGCATATCTCTTATCACTCTCTATCTTGTCCTTTATATCATCAAAGTGATCACCCAATTCAAGGCTTCTTGATGTAATGATTGGTTTCAACTCACTCATATTTGTTACATTGTTGTCTGAAATTGCTCAGCCACATAATCGGGTATATCCAGTGTGCCGAGAAGGAGCGGCTTTTGATGGCAATCACTGCCCCCCGTCAAGAGCAGGCCATGCTTCCTGGCAAACTCGATATAGTGCTCCGTGGTCTTCGCATCGTGCCTTGAGTGCCAGCATTCAACACCGTCAATGTATTCTAGCATATATTCTTCGATAATATTCGTCTGTTCGTCCAAATCACTCGTTATGCTTGCCAAAGATGTCCCGTTTTCTTGCCTCCTGGAAAACCTCTTCTATGGAGAGAGCACCATCCGAACCGGTACTGGTATGGATATGTAAGTCAATTTTCACCTTTATCTCTTTTCCACGCCGATGATATACCAGTCTTCAGGCAAATCGTGCCGGGTATCGACTATCAGATGGATAATATCGAGGTTCGGGTACGAGTTCTTTAAGTCATCCAGAGCCACTTCCTCAAACTTCTTCTTATTGTTGAGGTAGGCCTGTTCCGTCAGTGCGTTCGATACATAGTCCTCTTTAGTCCGTTTTAGTATCCGCCTGATTGATTCCTCCTGCGGACAGT
>SDBV01000686.1_pt1 | contig 48912 bp, 84 predicted proteins | sample 2277081 | NCBI WGS metagenome assembly SDBV01 (sample SAMN10402039, study PRJNA504765) | marine sediment metagenome | isolation source: marine sediment core GS10_PC15, 223 cmbsf | place: Arctic Ocean: Southern Knipovich Ridge | collected 2010
GGCAAAATAATGGAAAATCGGCATTGTTCAAAATGCATTACTGAGCGTCAAGAGCAACAAAAGCTTCATAGGCAGAAAAATGATAAAGAAGCGGCGCAGTTAGCAGCAACAAACCGAAGAATAAAGGCTGGAATATCAAAGCGCAATATCAACAAAACTTTCAACGACTACCAATGCAATACCGAGGCACAGCGTTACACCAAGCAAATTGGGCAGAACTTTGTTAGTAACTTCCCTACCGATCAAAGCATTTTAATGTTCGGCCCCGTAGGCGCCGGTAAGACTCTTCTAGCCTCCATAATCATCGAAGAGCTACTACCGCGTCACCGATGCCTTATAATCAAGGTTATGGACATCATACGAGCCATTAAGGACACTTGGCGCAAGGATTCAGAAAAATCCGAATCAAGATTAATAGAAAGGTTAATAAATTTAGACTTACTGGTAATTGACGAAGTTGGGTCTCAATTTGGATCTGATACTGAACGTTTGTTTATTTTCGACATTATAGATGGCAGATATCAAGAGATGAAACCCACGATATTAATTAGTAATCTTGATATTGACGGAGTTACTCAGGTTATTGGCGAGCGTTGCATTGATCGACTAAGAGAAGGTGGCGGGGAAATGATTGCTTTCGATTGGGATTCAAAGAGGAAATGAAATGAGCGAGGTTATTATGTTTGAAGAAGTTATTGCAAGCGATAATTACATATCAATAAGAAAGCCTGTGTATGGCATAGGTGTTAATGATGCTCTGTATCAGACAACATTAAATGGTGTTAAATGTCCATATTATAAAAAGTGGCTTGGCGTCATGGAGCGTTGCTACTCTAAAAAACTAAAAACAAACCACCCAACTTATGATAACTGCCAAATATGTGATGAGTGGTTAGTGTTTTCTAAATTTAAATCGTGGATGATAAAGCAGGATTGGAAAGGTAAAGAATTAGACAAGGATATAATCAAGCCTGGCAATAAGGTTTATTCACCAGAAAATTGCGCATTTATAGATCATTACACTAACTCTCTAATGAATATAAATAAGAAGTCTAAATCAAACTTACCTCCAGGAGTGACGAGAGCTTCAAATTGCGTAGGTTACATATCGAGAGCTCGCACTCCTGTGCACAGGAAATACTTAGGCTATTTTCAAACGATTAATGAAGCCAGTGATGCATACATAAAAGAAAAGCATAAGCTAATACTTAAATGCGCAGATTATCAAAACGACATTAGGGTGTCTGATGGCCTTAAAAGGCACGCTGATATTTTATTAAAGGGGTTATCAGCCACCAAAAACGAACAAACCAAAACTTATCAAAAGAACAAAAAACTTGACTGGAACGATTAACAATTTAAATGGCCTAGCCACAGAAATCAGGGGTAAATAATTATGAGTAAAGATGAAGTAATGAAGTTGTTTGCCAAGCATGACATTTGTGATGAGCTTTACTGGAGCGAAGATTTAAGTTTATTTGTTTTATGCAACGATGTCTTTTATTGGGGTTGCGCCGACTGTGAGGCCATTGAGTCGCAAAATGACATTGTATTACTCAAATCTTGCTTTGAAGATTGTGAGGAGCATGCGATTACGCTTTATTGCGCTAGGAGAAGAAGCATGAGGCCGCAAGGCGCAATGTATAAATACTTAAAAGGCCATGAATCAATATTTGATTTATGCGGCGATGATAGGGATCCAGCCGAAATTGGTAACACACCAAAACCTATTAATTAAAAAGGACAAGTTACCATGCCTGCAATTATGGTTGGAAATTGAATGCTTGACGAAGTTTAACTGGCCAAGTCATCGAGGGTGATAATTATGAAAATACTAGTGGCATGCGAAGAAAGCCAAGCGGTAACAATTGAATTAAGAAAACTGGGGCATGAGGCATTTAGCGCAGATATTATTGATTGCTCCGGTGGCCATCCTGAGTGGCACATCAAAGGCGACGTATTAGAAATATTAAACGATGGGTGGGGTATGACAATAGCCTTCCCGCCTTGTACTTATCTTACCAACCCGGGGGCGCAATTTTTATCTCACCCAGAAGATCTCCGCCTAAAATTCTGGGATAGACGGGTTCACCCTAAGTACCCAAACAGAAGAAACCAGATGATTGATGCTATTTCTTTTGTGAAAGAAATATACAACTCTGAATGTGGGCTAATAGCAATAGAAAACCCAACTGGAAAGCTATCTACCGAATGGCGAAAGCCTGACCAAATTATTAACCCGTTTCAATTTGGCGACCCATTCAAGAAAAGAACATGTTTATGGCTAAAAGGATTGCCGAAACTAACTGACACAAATTTAGTTGAGCCGGAATTTCATTACACATCAAACAGCACTCGCGGTGGATTGCTAAAGGATGGAACTCGTAAAAAGCCAGCCCTACCAATATTTAAAGCCTGGGATAGTTCATCTGATAGATCAAAGACATTTACCGGTATAGCTAAAGCGATGACTAATCAATGGGCTGGACAACATGAAACTAATTAGGCCAACAATGTATTTTTGCCGCCGTGGTGTTAATGATATTTACTGGATAATTAAGAAATTCAAAGTTATTCCAGAAGATAGGCGTCAGGAAGTGACTAATTATTATGAGAAGTTGCTCAAGTTTAACGATGGGTGCAGTGGGCGCGATGAGGCTAATAAGTACCTTAAAGCAGTAGCTGAGGAGTACCGGCCAGAGCGACCGGAACGAGTTATTAAGCTGAAAGTTAAAGCGGTTATTAAAACTAAAGGCCCAAGGAAATATAATTCCAGTGATGGGTTATGGGAAAGGAAAATTAACTAATGCCTACATTTAAATTACTGGACAGTGAGACTTAATATGTTATTGTTTAATTCCACGCGCAGCACCTTTCGCTCCCTAACCGGAGCAACTATATAAAAATCAAATCAAGCACCTTTCGCTATAGAAATATGGCAACAATTCATTTCTAAAGGGTGCGTAAAATGACAAATCAATTTATAGAAATCCCAGCAAGTAAAAGATCATTAGCAATGTGTAAGCCGCTGTTCGGAGTTGCAATTAATGACGCAGACTATGAAATAAGACCAAAAATCAATGGAAAATCCAATATATGTCCTTTCTATGCCGCATGGCAAGGAATGATCGGAAGGTGTTTCTCTGAAGCATACCAAAGAAAACATCCTACATACAAAGGTTGCCGCGTTTGCGATCATTGACTAACCTTTTCCAGCTTCAGGTTGTGGATGGAAGGACAGGATTGGCTAGGTAAAGATCTAGATAAAGACATCGTAAAAACCGGCAATAAAATCTATTCCCCAGAAACTTGCATTTTTGTCTCTCACGAAATAAACAGTCTTTTAACTAACTGCTCAGCAGCTCGCGGCAAGTGGCCTCAAGGCGTCTACTTAAATAAAATGGCAAACAAATTTCAAGTTAACTGCAGGGTAAACGGTAAAATAAAATACTTAGGAATATTTCTAACGCCAGAAGAAGCCAGTGAAGCATATAAACAATTCAAATCGAATCTAATACGCTCAATAGCAGAGAAGCAAGAGCAACCCTTAAAAGGTTATTTAATTCGGATTTCAAAGGAAATTACCACATAAGTGATATAAATTAAACTAAATAACAAGTGGAGTAATCGAAATGACAATTAAAATGAAAGATGTTTTTAGCGGCAAAGTAAGCGTTGACGAACATAAAAATGTTGGTGATTTGCTTGCTAACTTTTGCGGGTGCGAAACATTCAAAGAGGCCGAAGCTGTAGCTGTGGCAATCAACGCATACGACGCCAATCAACAAGAAATCATCGAACTCAAGGCTAAACTATCGCTAGCTGATGCGATAATTAATAAGCGGGTTGATAACGAAAAGAAGCAAGCTGAAGAGTTAAAGGCGATGGTTAATGCGTTGCGTGATGCGCTATACCCATTTTTACCTCACGAATTTCAATATAATGATGGTAGTGAATGCATGGGTGATGATGTTAACGAAGCGTTAAACGAGTCTAAAGAGCAATGCCTGACTGACGTTAAGGCTGATGCTGTTAAAGACTTCATGAATTACATTCAATATGCAGAAGAAGACGAGCTAATCAATGAGGAAGGTATCAGCGAAAGCTTTGATTTTTGGCTTGAATCACAAATCAAACTCAAGGAGAAATAACATGCTTTTTAACATGAACGCGCTACTCATGGCGCCACTACTGCAAAAGCTAGAAGGTTGCGAACTCGCAGAGAAGGCCATTAACAAACAAGGCCAAATGCTTACCTCAATCAGCAAGGTGCTCAACTGTAGCCGTCCCGACAAGTTCAAAGTCGCATACGACCAGCGTCAGATTGACATCGCAAATGGTGCCACTGATTTACCACCACTTAAACAAATCTAGGCGGCTAAAAATGATGAAATTCGAAATCACACTAGAAAGAATGGAAGAAATCGCGCTTTGTATTGTCCATAACGAACTTAATGAAGATGAAGCGGTTGAATACGCAAAGGAGACACTGCGCGAAGTTAATGGATTCCCTCAGTGTACGGATGATTAACGCATAAAAACGCCCACTCGTGAGGGTGGGCAAAGAGCTAACAGTAACAAGTGAATTTAAAGAGTAACATTATTATGGCTGATTACCAATGCACCAAACACAACATTCATGAATGCTTTGAATCGGTACAAATTGAACTGGAAACAAACCCAGTTTTGATTTTGACGACTCAAAACGGCAATACTGGTAAATGGGGGCTAGCTAGGCTTTGGCGCATTTGGATGACTTCTACCGCTAAATATATGGTCGGTAATGGCGCGACCATGCCGCTAATTATTAAACCTAATGGTGAGTATTATGGCAAGCGCCCATTTAACAAAGATGACGCGCATGAATTATTTACCAGTCAGCACTTGGGTGTTGATGCTAAAGGCGTTCGACTTAGTTGGGCCAAGAAAGACCACGATGGAATGAGAACTGCAACCAAAGGCGAGCGGTTCAATGCATTGTTTAAGCATGAAATTTGGGCGAGCGAAAAGGGTATAATCCTATTCAAGCCCAGAGATTCTGATTATTCACAATTAGAAAAGGAGCAAAATAAATAATGGCTAATGCAGAGCAAAAACGATGAGTTGGTAACGTGGCTAATTGGTACGAATCTATAGGTTATAAGCAAGGCGAGCTCAACGGATATCATCGGCAAATTCATCACGTAGTTGGCCGTAAAGGAAAACAAAATAAAGTAGATATCGGTGAGTGGTTTATTTTACCGTTACCGATTCGACTTCATGATGTCAGCAGTAACAACGAATTAAATGTCACTCATTACCATCATAGATTCACCGATGCTTTTGGGCTTCAATCTGAGTTATTTAAAGAGATGATCGAATCAATGGTTGAGACTGGTGCTGAACTTCCCTTTGGTGATGATGTTATTAACGCAATAATGGACACAAGAAAATGAGAAATAAATACGGTGCAATAAAAACAACGGTCGACGGCATAAAGTTTGATTCAAAAAAAGAGGCGGCAAGATATCGCGCCTTGGTGTTATTACAAAAGGCTGGGCATATATCGGATCTAAGTCTTCAGCCAAGATTCGACCTTATTATTAACGGTACCAAAATTGGGTTTTACAAGGCCGATTTTAAATATACTCAAGATGGCAAAGTGGTTGTCGAAGATGTTAAAGGCGTACTCACTCCCGTGTATAAAATCAAAAAGAAAATGATCAAAGCTATTTATGGCTTTGATATTTACGAAACATAGGGGTTATTTATGCCTAACTTACAAGGTGCAATATTTATTATAGGGTTTATTCTGGTTTGTGGGTGGTTATATAGCAAAAGTAAATAGCCCCTTTCGGGGCTTTATCTTAATTAATTAAACAGGTCACGGTTGCTTGTACGCTAAAGCCGGTTGTTAGTCCTGTTATAAAGTCCCACTGATTAGTCCCTTTGCTTGTTAGCGTTATATTATTATCAGTGTTATGCACCCCTCTGATGCAATATGCGTTAACGCTGATTATTCTTCCGTAACCAGCGGGGGCAGCTACAGAAAATGAACCATCCGCCGCGATTGCTATTGTCCCCAGGTCTATTTCGTGGATGCCTGACCCGCTGGTAAAGTCTGTTTCCGTTGCTAGTGGATACAAGAACCCGCGCTCAAATCTTGACGCATCAGTTGTTACATTCTCCCAATTACTGGCCACGCTGTGAATTAAATAATTAGCGCCAGACTCAACGAAGCCACCATTAACTTGTATTCTTGTTTCAGCATTAGGTTTGTGAAACATTGGTGTGCTACCAGTGCTGGTTACAACTGTAGAACCACTGAGCGTCATATCTTCAAACGTTAGCGTTCCGACTGGCACTGTCGAGAAGTACGCTTGATCGGCAAGTGGTATATTTGAAATTCTAGCACCGTCAACTCTAAAGTGATCTTCTGCTGCTGAGCCTAACTCAGGACGTAATCTCATAGTTATATAACTAGGCGTGTTTGCGTTGTATCTAAACATTCCCTCCATCGCCTCAAGTCCGTAGCTAAACTTAACATTACCAAGGCCTTCATCACGCAAGAAAATAGATGTTTCATCCGCTTCATAGTGCGCTTGATTCTGCCTGATAGCCTCGGCAAAGCCGGTAAACTCAGAGTAGACCACGTTTTCAAGGTCAAACGGGAAGATTGTAAAATCAAAATTTGAGTTAAAATAAAGGCTGGTACAAGCCGAACCTGCCGAGCCTGCTGATAAGGGCTTTAAGTTCCATCCCTTATGGCACCATTCAAACTCAACCTTCCCGCGTCCGTTGAAAACCGACTTGCCATCAAGTCCTTTTTCGCCCCAAGTTAAAAATACATCTAGGTCGAAATCAAACAAGTTACCAATATATAAACTTGATGTATTTCTGCCTCGACGGTTTGGGAATTTACCATCACCACCGGCTTGCGCTGAAAATCTAATTGCAAGACCGCCAGTTAAGCTAATTCTTGACACAAAAGTCGCTCTCTCGCCTACGCTTAAAACATATTGCCCAAAAGTTTCATCCGCTAAAACGTCAGTACGAACAAATCCACCACCAAAATTAGAATGTATTTTTAATGATTTTCCGTCGGAATCTCTAACGAATTGAAACGGGCCATCTATGCCGATGTCATCCTGAAACTCAGACGTTATGACTAACATTGTCTCATTGTCGATTAGCTGATCCCGAATGTCGTCAAGGCTTAATAAGTTGGCCGCGCTTTCGCCAGAGTCACCCGTGATCAAGCCTAGCTGCAACTGAGTTACCTCCTCGCTAAGATTCATGACAATAGCGAGTGTAGGTGCGCCATCGCTTGGGATCACAGTGCCGCGTTCGGGTGTGCCTACACTTGTCGTAACACTTGATAAAAGCACTACCGTTGCCGCGAAGCCGCCCCCGAGTCCCGCGTTTCGCTCACCCACACGTAACTCGTCACCCACTAATAGCGTTGTGTCCGCAACCGCTATCGCTAACGTGTCAGGGTTTAGGCGGTCGATTGCCGAAGCGAAAGCGACAGTTGTTAACCCAACATCAATAGCAGATATAACTGGTGTTCCGTTGTTATCGAATACAGCATTGTAAGGCGCTGGTGATGCGTAAAACAAAAACTGGCCTAATGAGTCTGTGGTTGCACCCGTTTGCGTGATCGCGTTCGCGCCTGCGGAATCTGAAAAGATTGAAGCCAACGCCCCACTTGTTCCATTTGCTAGTCTATTTCTAATTTCCAGTGGCGCCAATGGTAATGTATTGTGAGGCGAATCATCTAATGTCATGATCGTCACGGTGAATGCTGATAGGGTCATTTTGAATCCTTAAATGAAAGTTTAACTTATTTTATCATATAAAATTAACCCATGTTACAATGGCATTGCGCGAGAGGGTTGCTCCTCGTTCTGTCTAGTTACCAGACGCGCATAACTCTCCAAAGTAACTAGCCCTAACTAGCCCTAACTAGGTGATTATCATGTCAAATCAATTTATAGAAATTCCAGCAAGTAATAAGTCGCTAGCTTTTAGAAAGCTGGTTTGTGGCGTTGGCATTAATGACGCTGATTATTTGACCTATCCGGTAATTGACGGCGAGCGGGTTATGTGCCCAATATACCGCACGTGGGTAAACATGATTCAACGCTGCCATTCGCACAAATGCCAGTCAAAACACCCAACGTATAAAGGGTGCACTACCTGCAAAGAGTGGCGTTTATTTAGCAATTTTAGGGCGTGGATGCTAACTCAAGACTGGCAGGGGAAGCAATTGGATAAAGATATTCTTGTTAAGGGTAACAAAATTTATTCTGCCGAGACATGCTGCTTTGTGACGCAGGAGGAAAATATAATCGAGTCAAGCGCCAAGCGCTATAAGTTTATAAGTCCAGACGGTGAGACTGTTGAGGTGTATAATCTGTCTAAATTCTGCCGTGATAATGGGTTAAGTCAGGCGCATATGAGCGCCGTTAACCGAGGTGAAAGGAACCACCACAAGAGCTGGACGAAAGCCTAGCCCTTGTGGTTTTTCTAAACTATTGCCCCGCGAATATTGACGGGATTCAATCCTGACGTTACAGTAACCGCGTTGCCATTGGTCTTGATTGCCAAGCCTGGCGGTGCGCCACCTCCTGGAACTAGGCTTGGTACACCCAAAAGCCTAACCGTTGAATCCCCGCTCTCTCCGAAGTCGCCACCCTTAACGCCAGCTACTACGCCTGGGCCACCAATAGAGCCATCATTACCATCAACAGAGTCAACAAGTGCTCTGAACGAGCCGCTGATAGTTATAATCCCCCTTGCTGCGCCAAGCCCGCCAACAAATCCAGCCGCGCCTGATCCTCCATTTCCAAATATGCCATCTTTTATGATGGTTTGCGCTTGGAATATATTTAATTGTGAAAACGTTCCATCAGCTCCTCCACCACCAGACCATATAGCACCGCTACCTGCATTTATGGTGCATGGAACGGTTAGCTCCATAGCGTCCCCTCCTGCCTCACCTTCATCAGGGTCAAAAATATACAGATCGACAACATCTGATAACTCAGTTCCGATGCCGCCATCGCCACCAGCGCCGCCAGCCCCAAGAATTGAGCCTTTAATAATGAAATCAAATGTTACACCACCCGCTTGTGTTCCGGTTGTGAATGCGGGGTTTGATGTTGATGTCGAACCAATAGTAACGCCGGTATCAATTAAAATTACGTAATTACCAGCCGCCGGCGCGAACTCGGTCGACATGTCGTAGTCTTCTTTATTATCTGAAATAGTAAAGTCGACGTTAACGCCTTCTAATGGGTCTTGAAACAGTTTGGTTTTTATTCTGTAACGCATGCCGCCCAAGTCTTTGATGCTTAAAACCTGATGGTTTGCCGCTCTATTTGAGCCGTCAACATTTACAGCTCGGCCACTAGATAAGTTGATGATTGAGCCTAATTCGAGGTTGCCGCCCTGCGTCGAGAACACGCTTTCAATATCCAAATCGAACTCAGCAATAATGGGAACGTCTTCAACTCGATCAATGGCCCGTTGAGCAATTGATGTGCCTTTGGTTGTGTCTGCGCTTGATGTTGTTAACCAGGAGTTGAAAAACATTTTCTTCTCGTTAATTTCACCGATAAACTCCGGCTGTTCATTGCCTAAATTTATTGATTGGAATATTACAGAGAAATTTTCTTGTCCATCATCCTCGGTTATATCGTTTGGTCCCCATGCAACAGCGTAGCGGGTAAACTGGTTCTTAGTGTCTCGCGTGAACTCAATTGAATCTTGACCAATGTGATCATCTTCGTTGATATTAATTGGCTCTACGTCGGCGTCGGCAACTTGTTTGATTTTAATCTTGCTGGATATTTCGTCATAAAACATCGTTAAGTCGCCGTTTCGAATTAACTCGTCAATGAGCTTTTTGACTGCGGTTGGTTTGTTGATGTTTCTTGTTAGCGTGATAGTTGATGTTGCCGCTATTACGTCTGTGTAATCGTCTAAAAATGTTGATGGTATATTGGTAAAGTCAGTTAATAACGTTTCGATTATCTCAACAACATTCACATCATCAAAGACCAGGCACTCTTGAACCGTTGCGTTAACATCGTGATCTGCTTGTTCCGTGCCGCCAATGGCTCGATTGTCGATGGTTAAAACGAAGCCGCTAAGCACGGTACATTCAATTACTTCAGAATCGATACGAACGAAAGCCTTAGAGGTTGCCACGCCATAATCAAAGGCAGGTGCGCCGGTGTAAGTTATCGTCCCGCTAGCGCCTGTTATGGCAATAGTGTTGGTCCCTTGTGATGATACCGGTGCTTTTGATTTGGCATCGTCAGATAATATAAGCGGGTCTAATGCGCTAATAGTAAACACGCCATTTTTTAACTGCGCCTTATCGATGATGTATTCGCGGGTGATGAAGTTTGCAAAATCAAGGTTAAGTGGATCAAATCCCGTGTGTATCTTAATTGGGCGATTCTCAAAATTAGGGTGCCGCGCTATTAACTTTGAGAATAACGTCCCTCTACTTGTGCGCCTATCGGTGTACGGTACATAAGTGTCGTTATCAACACTATCTTTGATTGTCAGCGTTGCGCCGGCGCGTTTACCCATTGATTGGCCAGGATCAACGGTACCTGCTTTATGTGACCATTTATCAAATCCATTATAGTAAATCTGATCTAAAGATATTTGAGTTGACGGAAATCTAAATAATAACTTCGTGCTCGCTTCGTATGAGTCGGGGCTGTTGCAGGTAAAAGGTGTCCCGTAGCATGAACCGTCAGCCTCGCCTAGATGCTGCAATATTGCATCGCTTGGAGTATGGGCAACGTCTACCGTCCCGAAGTGGCCGCGGCTAATAACGGTTAGTTGAATGTTTGAATCAACAGCAACCTTAATTACTTCGTCATCCCACAATATAAAAGGCGTTGAGTTAACAAAATTTAAAGCTGTGCCGCCTGTTATGGCTAGCGTTGTTGTTGCGCCTTGAGCCAATGAGTCACTTATAGTTATCGCGCCATCAAGTACGGATTGCGCGGTGGTGTGTTGGCATTTGTCCAATTCTACATCCGCTATAGTGACCAACTTTTGACCAGCTTTTATTTTCAGATCGTTAAATGCCATTATGCGTAACCTTTAAGGTCAAATGATATCTCAGCATGGAAGCTGGTAATATATTTAGGTCTTGTCATTGTTTTGTCGTTTTGGATTGCAAACATTACTTGATCTTTAATGTTTGACCACTTCATAAACACCGGCTTAGAGTCGAGTACGTGATTCTGGAAATCTTCATAAAATAAATCGAGATCCTGAAAAGGAATAAATCTAAACGTGCTTTTTTCATGGAACCCCCTTGTTTCTCGCCTTCCTGTTATGAATAGGTTACCGTCCGTGGTGAATTGTTCAACCGTATCAAGCGGAGCCGTTCTTCCAGGCTGGAAATTTAGCGAAGGCGTCCTGTTAAAAGTCTCAGACCTACCAACGTAGATCGCGCCAATAAATAATTTGGAGGTAAAGTTTAGCGTTAACCGTTGCTGTATTGAATTTTTAGTTCCGAAAAACTTCATGAATGGGCGGTTAGTTTTTACAGCTGAGAACTCAGCAACAACCTCAAAGCCTGCGCCTGAATCAACCTCAAGTTGTCCGGTTAATCCAGACTCTTGTGAGTTGTGAATAGCAAACGCAAAATAATCAATATCAGTGGGCGCAATTTGAACAAAAGTAATAACAACCGTTCCGCTGGTAGCTAATGGGCTGTATTTGGTGTTATCTCGAAAATCAATAACGTTAGTAAATGGAAATAATGGATCTTCCGCCTCGCCTGTTATGGTCGACACGTCGAGCACGGTCCTAAACCCAAGCACACTAAAATCAGCCGATTGCTGCTGTGCTTGTAGGGTTGTGTCAATTACTAAAGTGTTACTCATTAAATGGCCCCTGTTCTAACAGCTTCAGCTTGTGCGTTAGATATGTTTATCGCTATGTCTGAGTCTGATTCTAACACACTATTAAGAGCTTCTTTAAACATGGCGCCAGTGAGCAAGGCGTTATCATCAATCCTGATATCAATAGCTCTAGTTTGTTGTGGCAACTCTTGCGCCGTTGCTGTTGGCGCTTGTTGTGCTACGCCTCCCGAACCTGTCGGGCTCGCTATACCTCCGCCGCCGCCCACTGCTTTAAGCTGGACCGCTCCCGCCGCCGCCATTGCTAGTGCCGCCGGTATGCCAAGAGGAAAGCCGCCAGCGTTCTCGAATGATTTAACAACCGATACCGCTGTGCTGGCTATAATATCCGCCTGCTGTAATCTGCGTTGTATCTTCTGGCCTTTCTTTGATAGCCCGGCAAAGTCGCCAATAGCCTTAGCTCCAAGCCTTAACCTTGTTTGACTTGCTGTGATTTCAGAGTCTATGCGCTTTTTATCTTCGGTTATTTTTATATCGGATAATATTGTTTCGTGTTCTTGTAGGGCTATTTGCTCGGCCTCATTAAACGCGTTCCTTAGCTCTTGCTTTGCTGTTTCATTGGTCCCGAGGTTTAACAGTTCAGTTTCAAATCTAGCTTGTAGTCGCTCGACTTTGGTCAAAAATCTATTTTCTTCGTTTATGACTGCTTCAGTGGATATTTTATTTTCCAGGTCGAATATATTTCTCAAATGGCGCTCGGTTAATCTGCGCTCTTGCTCAAAGAAGGCAACGGCAGCATCTAGTCTTTTTTTATCTTTATCGCTCAAGCCATCTGTACTTGGTGCCTCTGTTCTTGTCTCTCCCGCTATACTAGGAAGTCCGCCCTCAAATATCGCTTGCCGCTTGATTGCTAACAAATCCAGCTGGTCGTTAATTGAGTTTAGATCATCTTCAAGGCCGGTTACTATTGCCGCTTTGCCTTTAAATTGTACTGTATCCCTTACCGAGTTTAGCCTATCACTTACGATAACAAGTTCAGCGCTCAATGATTTGAATTCGTTGTTTATTCTTGACACTTCGGTGACTCTTTGCGCCTCAGTTAAGCCAAGGAATGATCTCTTTAAGTCATCAACAGAGCCTGTCAATCGTTTGGATTTTTCATCAGCAGACTCGGCCGCATCGACAAATAAGAATATAGCCGTTGCAGCCAATAGCGCAGCACCTAATGGGCCACCAACTAACGCCATAGCAGATGCTAGCGTGGTTGTTGCTGTTGCTGCAATTCTGGCAGATAGCGCCATCCCTACATTTGCCGCAGTTAACCTTGTTGCCGCTGCCGCACTTGCTGTTTTGGCCGCTGCGGATGCCGATATAACGCCAGTGGACGCTGCTTTTGTGGCGGTTAGTTTGGCGGCACTTGCCGACGCCGCTAATTCTGCCTTTGTAAGTGCTGCCGTTGCGGCTGTTGCCGCCTTGGTTGCTATCGTTCTATTATTTATCTCAAAAGCTAATACCTGCGCCCCTACAGATAGCTTTCTTGTTGCTCTCGCGTGGATTACTGAAGCTTTTGCGGCGTCGAGGGTGGCAATGGCTTCAGCTTCGGCTGCTCTTGCTGCCTTAACTGTTTCTATCGCTTTTTCTTTAGTCGCTATTTTTGCTATTAGATCCTTTCTTGACTTAGTGACGGACGCCGCCGCTGATATCGTTTCTTCTTTTGTCAGGTCCTTTATGGCTTTCGCTTCTGTTACTTTTGATTTTGCGTCAATAGTTGATGCTGATGCGCTTTTTAATGTTGCCTTTGTGCTTGCCAAAACAGCAGGAATTAATCTTGCTGCAAAAACAGTCGCGGCTAGGCCTGCAAATCTCGCTATTGATTCTATATTATCGCTTGCGATTATTAATGCCTCACCTGCGCCACCTACAATATTTTGAACCTGAGCAGAGCTACCAATAAATGCTATCATATTGTTATTGGCTTCTTGCGTTGACTGAGCAAATGTTTTGACTGCTTTGCTCATTTTGTCGTCTATAACACTAGCTGCCTCGCTTAGCGCTGTTACAAGTACTTCGGCTGTTATGCCTCCCGTTGCTGCAAGGTCACGTAATTCGCCCTGAGTCAACTCTAACGACCTCTGTAGGGCTCGCATTATCTCTGGCGCACCTTCGGCTATTGAGTTGAATTCATCACCACGTAACGCACCAGCACTAAACGCCTGCCCTAACTGCCTAATTGCCCCAGCAGACTCGGCCGCGCTTTTCCCGCTCACAGCAAATGATTTGCCAATCGTTTCGGTTAGTCTTAATAACTTATCAGTTGATAGATTCAGATTTTCAGTTGATAAATTTAACTGGGTATATAACTCGGCCGTTGCGCCAAACTCTATGCGAGATCGGTTAGCTATCTCTAATAGATCTGCTGTTCTTTGAGTTAGTTCTTCGGTCGTTTTGGTGGTCTGCCTGATTTGATTTTGTATTGATGTAAATGCGTCGGCATATTTTGTTGCTGCATTTAGAGCGATACCAGAAAAAACGCCGATAGCGACTTTGGATAAACTAAAAAGAGATTTGGCGGTATCATCTACTGTACGACCAAGGCCTGTCATTTTTCTATCTAATCTATCGACGTTTCTTTCGGCGCTTTTAGAGCGTATTTTTATGTCAATGAAGCGCGTTACGGCCATTTTATTTACCCCTTATTTATTTTGCGGCGCAATTCATCGCAAGTTTGCGTTATGTATTCTTGATCTATCTCATGAATTGCCATGATAAATAAATCGGGCGCGTAACCGTTCGAGCCGTTATGATGTTGATAATAATGAATGTCACGATCTTTAATTTGCAACGGTCCGCCGTTTTCTAGCTTGCGTTCCTGACTTAATCGATTAAACGCATTGAGTAACATAGTTTGTTTGGTTGATAGTTTAGGCTTCAGTTTGTAAAACTCATCCAAACTGCCAGACCGTTCATACATCAATCTTATTTGTTCTTCTTTGTCGCCGTACCCAACCTCAATTCGATACGTTAGCTCTTTTTTATTTTCTTAATATCCTCGATAACTTCGTCAAATAAATAATTGGCATAGTTAGCGGCGTGGTTAATAAGTAGCGCGTTAAGGCTTAATTTGTAATTAGGGTTAAGGAATACAGCTCTAGCGTTTGCCCGGCTAAACTCAAGCTCTTTATCGCCATCTAATATGCCCCCCCAGTCGGTCACGCCATACTCAGCAAGCCAATGGGCGGTGATTAGATTTTCATCTACATCATTAGGTGAGAATCCGTATATGCTGTTTCTAATCGATTCGCGCTGCTTGTTGTACTCGACTGTGTGAATGCGCTTAACGCAAATAAAACCATCGTCTAAATATAGCGGCGATCCTTGCTCTTGTTTGTCGTGGCTTTCTGCGAAGTCTAATAGTTGCATAAGGTAATGGGGCCGTTAAGCCCCTCCGGTTAATTAAGAGAAGTTACGGAAGAATTGCAATGTTTTAGCTGTTACATCATCTTCTTCTGCTGCGTAGCTCATTTCGTTCGATGCAATTACATTCGAGGCGTCTGGCATTGTGTGCTCAGTTACTAGCGCTTGCATAACCTCAAAGATCATCCAATTTCCGTCGGAAAACTCAATTAATACAGCTAGTGCAAATGGTGTGCTATTGCGATAGCGTGTACGCCAATCAAACGTGTTGCTGATAACTGCGCGGGTAACTAATGAGCCTGTTGACTCGACGTCACCAAATGCATACTGTTCGCCGTCACAAGCTGCTGCGCGATCACCTTGATAGTTGTTATTAAACTCAATGCTGAATGATTTAACGCTACATTCCGAATCGACGCCATCAACATAAATTGTCGTTACGTTATTGATCGAACTAACCGCATCTGATGTATCGATAGCATTATCAGTTTGTCCTGAGATAAGCGCAACACCATCCACTAGTTCCTCAATGTTCAATCCGAACGTGCCAACAACAATGCCAGTTTCGCCAATTTCAACCGAGCCGGTATTAATAACAGCATCAAAGAAAGTGTCATAAGCGATATCGCCCGCTGCTGATTTATCAACTGTGCGATTTTGTACAGTGTAATAAGTTGGGTCGCTACCTGATGAGGTCTTTTCACTTTCGATTGTTACCGACGCGCCTGCTGCTTCCGTAGCTGGTGGTACTGGTAGCGTATCGAAATCGCCTGGGCTATTAAGCACTGATATTTTATAGAAGCCATCAATTGTGCCATCGGCAAAGCCTGAGATTTTAAACCAGTCACCAACTATTAGCGCATCCGATCCACTGCCTGAGTCAGTAAATCCCGATGCTGTTGCTGCTACCGTGATTTGACCTACAATGCCATTATCAACCGAGTCACCGTGAAGCAAGCCGTCAATATACTTAGCTGTGGATTGATTTAGCTCAAAGCCTAATTCTGCCGCGTGGGTGATGCTATCCTGGATTTGCATTCTTGCCTGGCGATTTGTTTTAACTTCGTTAGATGTGACATAGGACACTACTTTAGCTGCCTTACCTTCCAATCTACGGAATTGATCAAATACTGGGCTTACGTCTATGGATCCTTTAGCTGTTTGAGGACTAAGGTGTACTGAAATGTCGTTACCAGATAACGACCGATCGGTTACGGTGGAGCTCATGTTATTTACCTTTTAATTGTGGCGATCAGTCGCCAATAGTTAATTTAATGTATTTTACCACAATATAAACCAAGCAGCTAAAGTACGCCTTCCATAAAAAACTCAATGCTAACTTGCAGCTTAAACCAAGACTCTTCCTCTTCTCCGTTTATAATGCTTGCTGCCCAAGTTTTGGTGTTGCCAAATTCCTGGTTGTTAAATAGCTGCTGTATTTCTTTGGCGTCCGACAGTTGATTCTTATCGCCTTGACCTTTGGGAAAGAATATATCAACAATATAGAATCCGAAAGTCCTTTGATATTCATCCGGTGTCACGTTTTCAGTTTCATTAAATAATACCGTACCGCGCAGCCATTTTGTGTTTGTTGGGGTGGTGAATGGTGCGTTTGGCTTTTTAAATGTCGCATCTGTATAACCGGCTGGTAGGTTATTTCTAAGCCTGTTAATTAAATCAGGTTGAGTTAGTGTTATATCATTAGCCATTATTTAGTCACCCTCTGTATTTCCAGTTCGACAAACATTCTTGGGGCCTGAAGGCTTGACCCTTCATTTAGTTTTTCAATGTAAGGAAGGTTGTTGCTAATCGTAATCGTAGGTAATCCGCGCTGAGATATCACGCTATTTATTGTAGCTGTACCTTCTGTCCTCGCTTGTGCTGCGCGCCTAAACTCATCAATTGTTCTATTTGATCTTTCTGATGGGCTAACGAACCAGTTGCCTCTAGCTCTCCCAGAGTCTACCGGCGTCCTTAGCGTCAGGCCATTAAGAAGATTTAACGCAACCTTTCTAACTTCTTCGTTAACTTCTTCTTCTAGATCGTCAAGTATTGATAGTGACCTTTCAAAAGACATAATTTACCACTCCATAATTACATGTCCGCAAAATGTCATTTGCATTTTCTCTGGAAATAATTTATTTGTTACAATTCGACCATCCAACACAACCGGGTTATCCCCTTTGTACGGATAGCATGAAATTTCTTTTAATATAGGATTAACTGATGTTATGTGGTGAATTTCATTACCGTCACCAATTACTTTAAAGTCCCATTCATCATGAGTAATATCGAATTTAATCTTGGTTTTTGCTATTAGCATTTCTATATCTTTATTGCCGTATTCAAATATCTCATTATTAGCGCAGATATCAAGCTGCAAGCAAATCTCCTTTGGTAATTCGCTCTCGTATTTAACAAGCAGCATAACTAAGGTTTTAATCCTTTCGTCTTTTCTGTTTTTTTCTTTTTTTATGTAATTGTTATCAACTAATGCGTCCCATAGCCACATCCTATTTGTAATCATTTTACTTAGACTCACAACCTGAAGCATGTAAGCAAAAGGCTTAGCCCACCATTTCCAGTCAATCATCATCTTGTTAATCATTATTTTACCCTCGCCTGAATGGTATACACAGCCTGAGCCGCATCTTCAGACACAAACTCTATGCTCACTGGTATGCCGTTAAATGTCATATCGGTGTTATCCGCCCTAACGTCCACCGTTACGCTTTGTTGTAATACGAGCACCTTAAAATCCCCGACCTGAACCTTTTGCCCATCTACTTGGCTTTTATCGAATTCAGTTCTGATCCCTTTGGTGTTGTCAACTATATCGCCGGTCGTTGTTTGCGTATCATAATCAAACGTCCCGAGCTGGGTCAGCACAACATCATCGCGGAAATCACCGAACGTATTGTTAATCAGCCCCGCCGCAAGCTTCTGAAAATCAACGCGAGTTACCATTATAGAATCCTCACAGTACGGGAAAATCCTCCTGCAATCACCAACTCTCTAACTGCCGCGTTAACTCTATCAAGTCTAGCTACGGACCATGAGCCGCCCTCGAAGAACTCTTGAGCGAGAGTGTCAAGTCTATTTCGTTTGACGTTTTGATTGGATTCGTTTGTGAGTAGTAATTGAGTGTTAGCTGCAATAGCTGCCTCGGCTTGAGAATTCTTTAATTGAATCGGGATAGAATCTTGATCGAATAAATCACTAAAAATAATGACGTTTCGGCGAGGATAAAGTAATGATTGGTCAGACTCGACTCTAGTGCCTTTGAATCTAGATTCTATTGAGGTTAGATAATCGACAGCTAGAATGAGTTCGATTTCTCTTGTCGGTGCGTCTATGCCGATTGTTAGATTTCGAGCTGCTGCGTATGCAACATATTCTGCATCGTCAATAAAAGTATTGGAATTGGGAACTCCTGCGCCTGTCTCGATTATAAGCATTAAAAAAGCCCGATAAGTTAATATAGGGCTTAGTTTATCACGAATGGTTGATTAAATAAAAATTGCTACCCTCGCTTAGGCCAGTCACCTTATAATTTCCTTGAGCTTTGTTATGGCTTCGTCAATATCGCTAACCTCTTTTTCGTACATCTCGGCGGTTATTCTGTTCTTTTTTGTTGACCTTCCTAAAGAGTTCTCATGTTCTTGCAAAAGCACGGCAGAGTTTCCATAGGCATCAACTAGTAAATTATTTATTTCCAGTAATAAATCACGCTCAACAGTGCAAGTTACTTTATTCATTATTTTCTCCTATTATCTTTAAGTTCCTGAATTGCCCAAGCTGGCATCGAGGTGAAATGGAAGCCTGTACAGTGATCACATTTGTATATTCTTAACTTTATTTTTAATCCTCCACTTTTGCGTTTCTTAAGTATTTTCTTTGCGTGTTTCTTTGAGTAAAGATAAGCTTTTCCGCATGGCATTATTTATCCTTAAATTAGTTTAAAGTGCTTAGCTATTGCCTCGGCATCTTCTAGCTTTAACTCGCCACTTTTTGCAAATAGCTTTATGTGCAACCCATCAGGGTAACTAGAAAGTTTTTGTGGCACGATTTTAATATTATCATCACTAAACTTGTACTCATCAATATCAAACTCTTTGCGGGGGATTGGTTTAAGTTCGGCAGTGTTAAATCTACCTAAGTTATCGTTAACGCGAGAAAAACCTCCGCCAATATAGAATATCTGATACTTGCTTTTTGATTCAAATATTAAGTATGCGCTGCGCCTTGCGCTACTAGTACGAGGTAGCGCGCTGTAATGCGTAGCCCAGTCAGGCGCTTGATCAATTTCTTGCTGTGTTAGCTCTCTCATTATTTAATCCTCTTTAATTTTATAATCGCTTACTTAGAAATCGTGCAGTCATGACTCTTAACCAAAATCGTACTTAGCATGGGGAATTTTTCTTTGCACATTTTTATAACCCCTTTGTGATCATCTATTATTATTGATTGATCATTAAACTGACTAGAAAGCTTTTTGATCTCGTCATGCTTAAATTCTTCACTTGTTCTATTGTCAGTCATTGGCCGCATGATTAACGTATAGTCATTGTAAAAGATATTGCTAAGTTGTTTTTCTGTTTCAAATCTAGCTGACTCACCTCTTGATGTTAGAAAAACTATTTCTGTGGCGTTAACTATAGAGAGGGTTTTTACTATATTAATTACGCCGAATACGGGATTATCATTGGCGCATGCTTGATTAAAATCAACCCAGCCATTAGTGATTTCTTTGTTTTCTGGAATTAAATGCTTTCGGTGGTTGTTATCAAATAAGCACCCGTCAATATCACAAATTATCATTATTTATCCTCTTTAATTAATTTTAAACATAACTAAGCCATTTTCCCCCTAACTGATACTAACCAGTTACTTCAAATAAAGGACTCAACCAAGATGGTAAAGCGTGTATTTAGATGAATATGGATTAAATTGTAATCCACGGGTACTAATTTATCCCCCTAACCCGATTGCTCGGTGATTAACATAAGTGCTAACCCTGATACTCCTAAGAGCCTCATGATGGGACTAGGTTGTCATGGCGGGACATTGCCTAGATTTTATAAAACGATTTGATTTGTACATATAAGCTATTTTGGTAAACGTTTCTGCTTTAGCTGGCTTATGGCCTAGGGTAAACTTTGGAAAGCGCCTAGATGAAAGGGGAGGAACTTGAGGCATTAAAAAAGGCTTAGTAGGTAACTGGTCGAACGGGTAAAATGATGGCATTACCCCAGTTACTTACTAAACCTTATCTACTGTTTTCTCGGGTTCGACACCAATCAACAAACCAACTATACCACGGTTAAACTTTTTATCCAATTTCTAAGCTCTTTCATTTGCACGCTAAAATACATCGACGTTACGTAGGTGTATAGCTTAGGGTAGTCGTGCTGCTTTCGATTGATGAACCAATTGGCATCTTGCTCAGTGAGGAACGCGCCCATTATAATATCTTCGTACTCCTCAACCCATATCAACCTAAAGCCTTCAAGGTCGTCAATCTCACAATCAAAATATTCTATGAAGTAATCAATTTTTTCCTGACCAGTTAGGCCGTCCACCACTTCGGAGTTTACCCAATTCTCGAAAATTATCGGTAGATCATCTGGATCGCAATCAAGGTGTTCAACTATTTGCTCGTTAAACTCTTGCTCTATGTGACTGTCAGCAATTAGATACCCTTCATCGTGATCTATTAATTGGAACCTGTCTGTTTGATCTTCGCTTGTTATTCTTGTCCTTTTGCATCTAACTTGCCATACTGGATCGGCTGTACATCGGTTGTTTTCGTTGTTCATCTGCTCAGACATTTCAATTAAAAACTTTGGTATTTCGTTCATGTCATTTCTCCGCGAGCTTCGGCTAGTAGTGCGTCAATATCATACTTAACTGCGTCAAGCTCTATATTTGGGTGAGTTTGCGGATCAAGCAACACCATAAGATTTGACATATCATCAAGCAATCGATACATCTTAGGCGCTGCTTTGAATAGCGCAAGGTTGGCCTTGAATCCCTCTGCATTTGGCAACCAATCAACCATTGATGTCGTAGTGGCCTTTAACTCGGCTATGGTCGCCATTTGTTCTTTGGATACTATGGTGGCGCTATAACCATAACTTTCGTTTTTAATGTCAGATATAGACCACTCGCCTTTCGTAAATTTCTCGCTCATTTCTATCTCCTTTGCCCCGAAGGGCGTTGTTTGTTAGTAGCCGTTATGCGTATCGTTCTTTTTCATTGCAGATACAATAACCTTCGCCAGCTCTTTGGCTATAATGTCGGCTGCATCTTCTCTTGTTTTCATTACTATATTTACAGCCTCAGAATGAGCCATAACCCCACCATCTGCAACGCACGCCCATGGTTCATCATTCGTCTTTAAAGGCTCAAAGCACTCCCTCTGGACGTCAGAGACTTCAATGCCAGCTTCATAAGAAAACCGCATTCCATTAACACGCGCCATTAATTCTATTTTCATCTTTCTTCTCCTGTTTAACATGAAATCACATCACTTAACTGATTTATTCAGATTGGTCTTTTGCTCCATTAGTTCTGGATTCTGGTGGATATTACCGATAACTATAAAATGGTTGTTTGCTCTAGCGCCATAACCGAAACTTTGCGTTAGTGGCTTTATGGTTGATATGAATGGTTTGTTTATTTCAAAGCAAAACATGCCTTTCTTGAACTCAACGACAGCGTTACCAAACTCAACTTTTTGATAGTGGATAGGAGACATTACATCACCCTCGTAAATATCAACGCCGTTCTTGTCGGTTAATCCTACGAGCTGCCCTAACGTTTGTTTATCGACTTCAATTTGTTCACCATCGCCAAAAACAATACAAGGCGCATCACAACCGCTTTCTATGTAATGGCCGTAAACGAAATCACCAACTTTAATGCTGCTGTGACGATCATTAACAATCGCTAATGCTCTAAATTTAATTTGACGCATTATTTTTGCTCCAATTCATTAACCTGGCTAACTAGCGTTTCGTGCTTTGGGTGGCTTTCATTCTCTCGGCGTCGATAAGTTCTAAGCGCGATGTCTTGCAACTTGCAAAACTCATTAAGCGAATAGCCTTTGTTTCTAATTTTTCGTGTTAGCACGTTCATTTGAACCCCTTTTATCTTGAAAACAAGGAGACGCCATAAGTATTGTTAACTCATCTTCTTTTGGCTTAATACCAAGGTCGGGGAATATGTTATCAAATATCCCTTTATGATTTAAAGCTATCACCTTGCCCATTTCGTTCTTGTAACAAATTAACTGCTCCCACTCGGAATCAACAGTAAACCCTTTGTATGTCGAGCCATAAATATTGATGTTATACGATTTTACTTCTTCTATGCTATTCATTGTAAGCCTCTCTATTTGTCATCATTGACACCACTATATAGCACCTTTGGCACCATTTCAAGTCTATTTTGCAGAAAAAGACCTATTGAATTGTAGGCAATAAAAAGCCCGCAATTAGAGCGGGCTTTTGTTTTGGTGGTTGGGTTAAATCATTTAAACCTGCAGTTCGTGACCTTGGGCAGTTATTTTAAACTTGGTGTTTACGCCTAAAGTAAGATTATCCTGAATGACAACCTCTAATCTTTCGGCTAGTGACCCATCAAGGCGAATGACAACGCCGTGTTTTGATTGTCCGCCCCAGCTAACTCGACTAGAAAACCCTCTAATTGCGTTACCTGTTTTTGGCTGGAGAAAGCTATGGTCGAAACCTTGCGCTAAAAATTCACCATTTGATTTAAAATTAAACAGGTTTTTAAAGTTGCCATCGGATTCTCGCACTCGAATGACACAGCCGTTAGTCAGTGCGACATCACTACCAAATGTGGTTTGGTCCATGTCCGTAGTGCCTTCAATCTCCAGGATTATTCTAACCATATCTCCAGCTTGTGACGGCAATGGTAAAATTGAAAATATTTGAGGGGCTGATGAGCCATCAACCAATAAATTCTCAGATGATCGCTGCACAACAGTTGGTCCAGCCGCTAAGTAAACCCTATTTACTGGCTGATCTAACGTGATGACATTGGTATTAACGGCCACAACAGTTGATTGCATGAACTTCAAGGCGACGGTATCGGCAAGCTCCATAACCTCACCAACCAAAGTTCCATGCCCTCCGGTTAATGTGATATCTCTAACATCAAGTATAGTGTCAGCTGCTAGCGTAACGAATGCCCGACCAATTAAAAAGGGTACTGTTAATACGGGTGATGTCTGATCTTGAATAAATACACCCTGAGCAGTTACGCCCCTATCGGATGTTTCAAATGATTCCGCCCAATCATCTAAAATATCAGACCATGTTCCAGGAACAATAGTCCTATCTTTCGGCACTGGTTTTTTAAAGGTCATTATTTATCTGCCTTTTTTTCCTTTGCTGGCTTCGCTGGCTTATTAAATTCGTCATATAAGTGAGCGTCATCTTCATTTACGATCACGTCATTACCGGCTTTGTCTTTTACTTTTACAGTTGGGATTCGCATGATATTTACCTTTAATTAAAAATAAGGGGCCATTAAGCCCCTTTTTAATGTTAACCAACAATACCTTTTAATTCAGTATTGATAGTTTTAACTACCCAAGCAAAATTGATGTGTGGGCCGGTTTTATGTTCTCAAATCCCCACGCCACGGCAATCTCATAACGAACCTTGCGGTAGCCAGGATAGATTGACACTTCAAACGTTAAGCCTGAACGGTCATCAGTAATCAACATGCGATCAATCGCCATGTCGCCTTCTTCTGGCAACGCTGGTGCGCGAGTAACTAGCTGTAATGCGCTGCGAGAGAAGGCCATGTTAGCAACAAAATCGCCACCAATGGTCATTGCAACAGCAGATGCCGCGATAGCCTCACGAAGACCAGGAGCTGCGAGCGTAATCGCACCAGGAGCCGCAACGCCAACTTCTACAACGTACTTATTGGTGTCGCCTGCAAATGTAACAACATCACCAGCAAGAACGGTGCCTGAGCCGGTAATCAGCGTGATAACAGTATCGCCAATAGCGTAACCTGCGGTGTCTGATGTGTATGCCGTGCCGGTGCCGTTTACTACGTTTGCGGCTTGAGCTGACTCACGAATTGAAAAACCGTGAATATCAAGCAACACGCCTTGACGTAATAATGATGCGTCGTTAGCTTCGTTAGCCTTGGTTAGGTTGGTCAAAGTACGCATGTTAGCGCCGGCAGTTGAATCAATAACCAACTGAAGATCGCCTAATGGTGAGCCGTTATCTGACAAGATTTTACGCATTTGCGCGGTATCTTGGAGCGTTGATGCAAATGGAGTTACACCAGCCGTGCCGAAAGCGCGAGATGTTGCTTTGTATAGACTTGCAATGTCTGTTTCGATTTCGTTGGTTAGGCTTCGCATCGCTTGGGCCATTTGACCAGCGCGAATTGATAGATAGCCAGGGCCGTTATTTAAACCTTTTTGCTCTTCACCTACCCAGCCAAACTCGGCGGCGCGTGATTTAGTAATGATAATAGGCACATTATCAACTACTTGATCTGTTGGCTCAGGAGTCACCATTGCCGGCGTAATATCAACAACATTAGCTGCTCGGGTTACAGGCACTCGAACGCTCTCACCAACAGCGGCACGACCATCTGTTGCGTTTAGGGTTACAGCAGGGATAAAGCCAACCTGCTCGCGTGATACAACGTCTAGCGCTGCGTATAAATCCGGAATTAGATCCGTTAATGTGTTAGCCATTATCTTTTACCTTAATCAATTAATTTAATGCCGGCTCTCATCTTGGTGCTTTTTTCATGATGGGAAAGTTGATTAAACGCACCGCGAGACATTGTTTTGCCATCACCGCCGCCATCACCACCTTTTGCACCATAGCCACCCTTCGAGCCGGGGAATTTGCCTAGTTCACTTAGCTCAGGATCTTGATTTAATACCTCAATAATCCGAGCCATGTCATTATCTACCGCATCGCCACTGGCATTAGTAAAAACTGACTTACCATCAACATTTTTGATATGACTCATTACTAGCAACTTGCTAAATGATCCAACAATTTTTGATGGTACATATTCTTGAGCAATTTTCATTGCCAAGTTTAGGTTGCTTTTCTCTACTAGAGACGTTTGCAAACCTGTAAAATCTTGCTGCAACTTTTCGTTAGAATCTAATAACGATTGGTACTTATCAGCGGATTGTTGCATTTCTAACTTGTGTAGCTCGCTAGTATTGCCACTATCCTTTAGTTCTGCCATTTGCTTTGTTAGTGCCTGTTCTTGCGCTAACTTAGCGGCAGACTCTTGCTCTTGCTGCTTGACAGTGATACCACTTTTAAATGATTCAAAATCACTTTGTAACGTGGTTAGCTGTCCTTGCTGGCGAAACCCTGAAATCTTAGATTCAGCTAACGCTTTATGCATCCATACCTGTTTATCACCATCTTTGTACTCGATGAAACTTGCTTCGTCCCCACTGGGAATGTCTGCTTGATTATCAAATTGCAATTTCATGTTAGACCCTAACGTTGTGTAGCACTGGTCAACGTGACCATAATTTAGTGCTTTAAGCCATATTATATCAAACTTACTATTGATTGGCTAATTCAGCCAATTAATTGGCTGATTTGACCTACTCGCCGTTAGTTTCTGACCGGTTCAATAACTCTTCGGCGTCACTTATTAATACGCCGCCTTTTTCCAATTGAGCTAAAGCCTCTGCCCTATCAATTAATCCCATAGTAAAATTATCTAGTATCGCTTTTTGCTCTCCAGGTGTTAACTTGATCTTGTTGAATTCTTTATTTAGGTTAATTTCAATTTCAGGATCGCTTGTGCTGGTAGACATAAAGTTAAAGCACCAGCCTAAAACGCGAGTGTATGACTCCTCAATAGATGCCTGAATGTTCATTAATGCGCTTAACTCTTCTGCGCTACGAATCTTAGCAACGCCCACGGCTTCATCTTTAGGGTCTGAAGTGTCGAACCTAGCACCTAATGCTTTGGCCTCTTTCTGGTTTTCTTCCATGTATTTAAATAGACCATTGCTATCTGCGTTAAACTCTAAGTAGCCAATCTCGGAATCTTTTGGTAATGGAATGTGCTGTGAGGAACCCAGCCCTATAGAATCTCGCCCAGTCATTTCCTTGTATTGTGCAAATTTATGGGCGTCCCAGCCGCTAGACCATGACGTAGGCTGACCCGTCCTGTGTAACATCTCTCTGAGGTCTGCGGATGCTTGATAGCGCGCAATGGCTTTCAAGCAAATAGGATAAAGCAGTCCTAACGCTTTTGGAACTGACGAGGACTTTTGTTTTTGATCAATAACGATTTCAAAAGGGATTAAACTTAATCGCCCAGTGTTATTTTCAGGATACAATCTATCGCTGATTTGATCTTTACCTTCGGCAGTCTTGGTTATTTGCTGCTGGTAGTATTCGCCGTCTTCATCTAGGGCCAACACTAATTGATTTTCGACCTCGACACGCTGCAATGTTTCGCGGTCGATTTCGCTGGTTTTTTCAGCTAGCTTGATAAAGGTTAATTGGTTCTGGTTATTAACGACACCATAATCCCAGTCGACAATTGATTCTCTCGGGTAGTGCTTGATGGTCGCTTTTAAATCTAGCGCCTTTGCTTGAGCGTTTGTCAGCTGTGGCGAATCGTCGTTAATATCGACTTGAGTTAGCCCGTTAAAGTCCACTAGCAATCCGTGAAATTTAACTTCCAATAAATTAGCTTGGGTGATTTCGATTGATTCAGATAGCGTGAGATTGTCACCATCAGAGTTAGTTAATAGATAGTCAATCTCTGCTGGTATTTCTGCGAAGTCTGGAGGCGTTGATTTCAAAGCCCCAACATAACCGCTTTCTGTTCTACCCGGGAACGCATCATACTCGGCTCTGTTTTTGTATGCCTTGTAGCGATTATCAGCCTCGACGAAATCCTGGCCGTTTAGAATATCAATGTCGGTCGGGTTAGGTAGGTATATTTTGAACCTTGGACCGTTCTTAATTGCGTTACTGCCCTCAATTGCATCACGAACGGTTTTTACTTCGTCAATAGTGTCGTCGTAATCGGGGTGGTGAATGTTCATGAAATCATTATGAGGCATTAGTTAATCTCGCTAAAAGTTTGGTTAATTGTATCACATTTATTTAGTCGGCAAGTCCTGCGCGCTTAAAGGCATTGGCATCAATTGCTCGGAGCTGCTTAAGGGTTAAAGTGCGGCCAGTTGTATCGGTAAATCTTTTAACATCAAAGCCGCCTTTTAAAAACAGATCGGCTCGGGCGTTACCGAGGGTGCTTTGAATAAATGCTTTTGGCTGGCGCCTTAAGAATGCATCAGTTGAAGTATCTGCCGCTACCTGCTTAACATTATATATATCGACATCTCGCCTGCCCCTAAACTTTTGTCTGAAGTCTGATTTTTCAGTGCCACGCTGCCCGCCAACTGAAGGTTTTAACCCCTCCAGCGGGTCGGTTCCTTTTATGCGAATTATCCAAACACTCCTCTCACCAAAATGAAATGGCAAGCGTGGATAGTTTGGATCGTCAATGTCCCACTCTCGCAAATTACGACTCATGCAAATGAATGTTGTGCGATTATCGAGCGTGGCTATGAGTATTCTCGATTCAATAATATCTTTGTTTGCTGAGTAAGTCCTATCGCGCGCTCCATTAGAAAAATGACTAACGCCAGTTCTTACAAGTGCTTCTGATTGCGCTCTAACTCGACCCTGTAAGATCCCGCCCTGGTAAAGCTTAGTTGATCGGTTAAACGTGCCGCGTATTGATTGAGCTATTTGCTGATTGGTTAAGTCTGAAGTATAGCCTGACCATATCGCGCCGTTGATTGACTTGGTTGCCGCGTCGGTATTGTCTTTGATGAACTTGGCCCATACCCCGGCAGTAACGTTTTTACCAGATGTTAACGTCATGACAGAATTAGCGATGTGACCTAACAGAACGGAATCAGCCGGCAATGTTAGCGATACGCCTAATAGATGATCATATACACCGGCAACGTGCGCCGCGTCCATTACGGCCATTTCGCCAAGCTGTTCAGTGATATCTGACCACATGCTAGTCCATAGCGCTGCCATTTCTACAGTGACGGCTTTAGTTACCGCTCTGCGCTCGCCTAATGTTAGATCTTGAGCATCACCGAACTCATTAAGCAATGATGGCAGTTTACGAGAGAAAGCCTGTATTGTGCCGTCTACTTCTTTATTAACGAGGAAAGACGCGAATCTTTGTAAGAAAAATTCACGTCTTAAAATTGAATCAGCAATGGTATCATCGGTATGTGACATTAAATGGCTCACGTTTAGTTAATAAGCCATTGTATCACATTTTATTTGTTGCCGAATGAGAGACAAATGCCCAATGATTTCTGTTGATGCGGCGGTTTTATCGATACTTGATATACAAGGCGATTATCAGGAATAAAGGCAGAAAGAATCTTGCTGCAAAAAGTATTTCCCAAACAAAACTTGGCTTCGCTGGCTCAAATGGCTTTATCTTTATTTCGCAATCGTCCTCACTCAAGACCTTATCTAGCGCCTTTTTAAACTCGGCTCCTGTTATGGCTGTTCCATCGATATTAATATCTATCGTCTTTCGTTTCATTTCAAATCCTTAACGGTTAATTTTACTATTAGCTGCCTGCCAAGCGTTAAGGTCTGGAATGCTAATCTTGCTCAGCTTCCACTCGTCGCCTGTTATCTTTGGCATTTTGATCATGTCTAGAGCGCTAATGCTGCCTCCATCTTCTGAGCCTGAGTTGTCACTGCTTGGCTCGGAGTAGTAAGCAAACCATGCGCCAATCCCTTTGTAGTAAGCAAGCCAATTTACGCCATCACTAAAAAAATCAGTATTCGGCAAATCTTTTAGCCAATGGCGGGGCTCGTGTTTGGTTGTTAACTTAACAGCGTCAGCATCATAGCTAGACCCTTGGCGATTAACAATGTAAAGCCTACCTCCGTTACCTTTGATTACAAAATCCTTGTCTGATTTCATTAAAAGCTCATACCTTTCGTTATTGCTGTCAAACTTATCCCCAACTGCCGACTTTCTTAAATTAATCATTTTTGCTTCCTTTTTTAGTGGTGCCATTGTGCATGGGCAGTTTATGTTTATTGTTGGAAACGGACAGTCCGCCCAAGTGATTTTATTCTTAGGCTCATCAAGCCCTAGCTCATAGCGCATGTTTTGCCATTGTTGGCGGGTGTAATGCTGATCACCCTCAAATATGCCATCAATAACAAGGTGCTCAAGGCCGGATTTCAAGTACCGCGATACATTAAGCCCCTTTGAAATGTATTTACTATAATCTGGGAATGCATCAACATTTACAGCCAGCCACTCTAGATCGTTTTGTGGAAAGAATGTGAAGTTTCTATATAATCTATCGTCAATCTCAACAATAACTTCAAGGAAATCAGATCTAAATGTTGCTATGTTATTCTTGATCTCGCATAACTTCATCTTAACGCCGCTATTATCCCAAGCCTGCCCCACCATCGGTTTAACGTTGCTCATTTTTACTTTCCTTTTTAAAGTCGCCATCTGCATCACAGTGTTTCGGTGGCCAGCCATGAAGCTTAATATTTCTATGCCTCAATGGCCTGTTTATGCAATATCTAAGTACTGCTTCAACCACAGCTAGCCCGATTAGCGCAAGAAAGAATGTTAAGCCCGGGCTGTCAGACATAAACTGGTATAGATTCATTTTGAAGCCTCCTGCACATCGATTTTAATGCCTCGATATGAATATTCTTTGTCGCCAAGCGCATAATTATGCTCCAACTCATCTACGTACCCATCAATAAAAAGATCTGCGAAATCACTTCTACTTACCTTAACAAGAGTGGGTATTTTGCCTGTATTTTTGATTAGTCTTTTTATCTCGTCGTCTACATTATTTGTTGCTATGCTCATTTCTTTCTCCCAAATATTTTATCGAATTGCTCTTGGAGTTCTTTTGGTAGTTCAGTCATATCTAAACCTTATAATCATAAATTTCATAACCCGGGTATACCTTAGAGAATTGAATCTCACTCATTAGCGAGTAAGGCACCTCTATCACCTCTATCTTTATGCCACGCAAGCCATGGTATAAAACAGTTTTCTTTCTCAATAACACAAATTCAGGGTCGGGATGCGCAATCTTATACTCACGCAATTCATGTAACACCGCCTCCGCCTTGTTTGTAAATAAACTTTTAATAAATTTAATCATGCCTTACCCCTTTGTGCATTCATACCAAAACACGCCGCGAACTAGCGTACCGTCACATTCTGATATGGAAATATAAGTTAACGCTAAAGACGCTACGATTATCGTCGCAAGTATTACCTTATCCCAATTCTGTTGCCACCATTTCATAATTCACCCCACTTAACCGCAGACATTAAAGACTTGATATCATCATCTATTTCGGCAATGGGTATCATTTTGTTTCGTCGCGACTCGCTCCACTTAGCCGTCATAATAAAAGTATGAAAGCCCATATCTTGAGCCGTCGCTCCGTAAGTTGGTTGAATGCCTTCGTGTATCGCGCCTAATGATATGCCTACTTCAAGGTCAGGCTTGCCGTTAATCATTGTTAACGAGATATCTGATATTGATTGGTATGTTATATTCATTGCTTGTTATCCTTATTTCTCTCAAAAACATCAATCATAGCCATTCCAAATGCAAATTCCATGATGATACTAAAGAAAAACGCCGCCCCGTCACTTTCCCCTTTTACATCAAATGTAAACACGCCATGAGCAACTAGGTTAAGCTGAATCACGACGGAAACCAGTAATAACCAGCCAATTATTTTAATTTTGTTATTCATTGTTTATTCTCCAGTTCATTAATCCAGATAGCCAAATCACCATGGTGTTTGTGATCTAACTTCTCGTACTTACGGTAAGTACTTAAAGATATGCCAAGAGCTTTTAGCCCCTGCTTTAACGTGTACCCTTTGGCTTTAATTTCCCTTGTAAAACTATTCATATAACCTCGCGTTATTAACATCAATTAAAACTACTATATACCATTTGACATCATTTGCAACATGTATTATTGTTGGTTTTTAACTGAGGAGAATGAAGATGAAAAACAAACGAGTTAAGCAAATGATTCACGATGTAACAATGCAAGGTCGGAAGTTGTTTTGGTATGGCGAAACATCAGAAGTGTTCATTGCCAAAAGTGCGGAAGCAGTTAAGTCTGAATATGACGATTCAAACTATAGCGACCCTGAAGATATGATTTGTGAAGAAATCAAAACCAGCTGGCGAACAACATGGAGGCCATGCTTAAGCGAAGAATGCGTTGGCGGCGCTAAAAAGCGTGACGATGGTTATTATCAGGTTCCAATGATATCGTTTATTTCTTCTTATGATGAATCATGCCCTGCGCCGCAGCTGTTTAGTTCATACAATTAACAACCAGCCCTAACAGGCTAAGGAGTGAGAGAATGAAAATAGATATACGTAAAGGCACGGAAAGCACAACCATAACAGAGGTTGTATTTGCCGAACAAAAGCGACATGAGGCTGACTCATTTGATTTTAATAACGCAACTTAGGTTGAGTTTTCTGAGTACGGAGCAAAGCCAAACCTATCATTAAACAGTAGATGCATATTGATAGGCGATTGGGAAAATTTTAAAAAGGCTGGCGACCTGTTGATTAAAGAGAATTCTAAAACATCTTAATCCTTGGCATTGCTGGCTGTCGAGTTAATGACGTAGCGCGATAGCGTAATGCGTCATAGTCGTGGTCCTCGGCGTCCGTGTCAATGTCCTCTGGGTTCTTGCTGTCTCTTGGTAGTATCGGGAATCTAGCAATAACACCCCTCACATGCTCCATAAAGTAAATGGCCGGCCTTTCACCTATACCGCTTTGAGACTCTTTAGCCTCTAATGCAGCTTCTAGCATCTCACACAGTAATGACGCACCAGCTACACGGCTGCCGGGCTTCTTGTCTGACTTTTCCCACGTAACGCCTTGAGCTTCCATTTTGTCGGCTAATGATATTTGCTCGTCATTGTCATTGTTGATTGAGTTATCTGCTGGGCCTGGCCAAACACTACCTTTTACCATGCCGGGTATAATATTTAACTCACCTTTGATATCGAACGGCTCATCTATTTCTTTGCCTTCCAGTCTTTGATCAACCCATTTAACCACCTTGGCAACGTTTGATGCTGACATCTTTAACCCAGTGTTAGCCTGGTCGACTTCACAGCCGTAATATTCGCCTATGCAAATAACCGAGCCTCTTGCTGGCGTCCATTGCTTTCCGTCAATATCTACTGTTGTGCCGTCCGCCTCCGCAAACCATAAGTTACTGAACGGCTTTGACTCACCCCAATCATGTGACCTGTCAACGTGCCAACTCTTAGGTATATCGAATGATTTAATAACGTGAACCGTTGCATTCCATAGGTGATCGAACCTACCTCCGCTCGTTACATCCCAAGAACCATCAACCCATGCTTTACGCTTGTTTGGGTCGCGTATCTTCATTAAATTAGCAATGTATTTAGTGTCTAAGAATTTATTTTCTCGCCATGTTCCGTGTATTGCAACTCGAGTTAAAACAACCTCTTCTTCTTCTTTTGTTGCTGGGTTGAATACTGTCATGCTTGTTCTATTTACGGTGCCTCTCGGTACGGGGTCTATGAATCTTTTTTTAACCCAGCTGTGACCGACACCAAAAGGGTTTGTAGTGCTAAAACACATCAGCGGAATCGGTGGCAATAAAGCTCCGTCTGGCTTTGGGTAGTCTTGAGGCCTAAATGATGAGCGAATACAAGAAAACATGCTTTCATAAAATACATCGTCATGCCGCTTTGTTAATTCGTTATATCCCACAAATGGAATTTCTGAACCGTGATAGCCCCAGTAATCATCCGCTTTCGCTGCATATCTAAATAGCAGCTCTTCACCTGTAGGCCATACCCATTTTAATGATGTGTTAGAAGAGTGGAATTTTGCGCCGTCATCGAAAAGATTAAATAGCTTTTTTGATTGAGCGATTATGTCACTAAGGTTTTTGAATTCTAAGTCGAATATAACCCCTTTCCAGAATGCGCCATAGCCAAGACCAACGTATGACCTGAATTTCATTAGTTGCGTTGCTGTCTTCATGCTGCCGCGAGTGCCTTCGAATAGTATTTCATCACACGGACACGATAGGGCTAGGCATTGACCTCCAGGCTGCGGTTCAATTACTACATTATATTCAACCGGCACTATTGTAAGGCTCTAGGTATGGCATGTATTCTTCTTTACCATTAAACTCACCAACAAATTCAATCTTGCCATACCTACATCCTCTTATGCTGTCAAAATCACCTTCTTCAATTAATGTTAAGGAATCCATTGACCTTACAGGGTGTGTTTTGGAATTCATCTCAAACGAATTTCCCTTTGAAAAAACCATTAGTATATTCATTTATCTCTCACTTAATATCTTATCCTGTTGCGCTTGGGCCGCTTGCTCCCAGCTGTCTATGCTATCCGCTGTTGGCACTGGCATAATGTTTTGAATAATGTTAGTTGGTGCTTCAATCTCTTTGTCCCACGCCTTAACGCTAACATGTCGACCTATCATTTCGAGGTTCTTAACTTTGTCAGGCCATTTGATTTTTTCGATGATTGTTTCTAAATCTACCTCATCGCCAATCTTAGTGATCATCTTCTTCATATCAATAGAGCTAATAGAAGTGCGCCAAACTTTAGGCCACTCACTAAGCAGCTTAAAACCGCTCATGTCGTCTTTTATTATGTCGATGACGTCTAGCTCATCTATTTCCTTTAATCGCCTTAAAACGAATTCGGAGTCTATTTTAAACTCTTTTTCAGCTATATTGTCTTGGGTTTCTTGAAATTCCGCTATTCTTAGCGATATCTTAGCGTGATTGTACAGCTTGTCAGCGTCAACGCCTTGTGATGGGTAGCTCATTTTAGTGCTGTATCCTGCTGCGGCCCTCGCTTTAACCTTGTCGCCACCATTCAATACAACTTCTTGCGCAAATTTCTCCTGTTTAGGATTTAACTTCCTATCTTTCTTTGACATATGTGACTCACATTTATTGCCTACCAACTTGGTAATGGCTCATTATATCACAGATGGATAGATACGAAAAAACCACCGGTTGAGGTGGCTTAGGTTTGTTAAAACAATTCAATCCGCCGCGTTAGTGCTGATTCGTAATTCTGCATAGCTACTAACTGGACCATTAACAAACCTTGCTCTACCGCTGGCATCTCCGCATAAATATCACCGTGCATAAAATCAGTTAGCGCACTAGACTTAGTTGATAATTCGTCAAGCTCTGTTACTACTCGCTGTTGATGTGGTTGCATTTTATTTTCTCCGCGCCGTCAAAGGTGGCGCAAACCTATTTAATTAACTTTTAGTTTTAAGTTTCTTCGTAGCGCTTTCTTTCTGCCTGTCGATACCTTCCCTTTCTGACTTGTTAGATGAAACAATCCGCACTTCGGGCAAAGGTAAGGGTTACACTTATGGATTGCCTTTCTACCCTTGCGCCGCTTGCACAATTTAATAAAAGCGTTCGCATCACCGTTTGATGCAAACGCCATTTTATTACACGTCATTAGCCTGGATGATACATTCTAGTATTGCCCGGGGTATCGTTTCGTCAGTTGCTACAATGAAATTATGGCCAATACCAATTAAACACATATTTGGATTAATTTTATGCTGGTGCCTTTCAACCTTATACTTAACCATCAAATCCCACAACAAAGCTTTACCCATCACTCCGCCTTTACCATCAACAACAGCCGATAGTGCTCCGACGTTTGTTATAGTGTCAACGCCTGACCAGCCGTCAATGTCAGCCACTTTTCTGCATAGGTTTAATGTTAACGCGTCCATTATTCACCTACCCATTTAACGCCAGGCAGCTTACCGCTGACGATAAACTCAATTACATTAGTCGAGTTTTGCAGGTTTGTATTATCGTCATAATCCTCATAGTGAACAGCAAACCATTCAGCTAAATGATTAATTGCTTTCTCTTCGGCTGTCTGGATTCCTAAGCACTTTCTAACCGCATCAACCATTGGCTGATCTTCACCGGCGTCCATATCTTCATCGTCCATATCGGTACTTTGAATAAATCTAGCGTACAACCACCCAACAATATCCGTAGGTGTTAACTCGATGGGCTTATCATCAAACTTAGCAACCATATCAGCGTGAGATATTAAGTTGGCCTCATCAATATTAGACAACCTTTCAGATGCAACGGCCTCTAGTTGCTCTGCTTGGTATTGTTTCAGCATGGCGGCGTGGTTAGGTTTCCATGTGTCAATTTCGTAATCAATCTCCCAGCACAATTTACCAGCGGTATAAACTATACCATCATCATTATTTATTGTGATGTCAACAAACTCGTCAACCGGCTGCTTACCTGTGTTTGGGCGGTCTGCGAATGAGATGACGTAAAGATGGCCTAGAGTTCCGCTACTTTGGTTATTCAGTCCGTTAATTTGACTATTTTTTACGTTAAACTCTTTTTTCAGGTTGTCGTCCCAAATCAGATCATCATAAATAAACGGCGTAATATTTCGGCTAAAATCGATTGGTACTAGCGTTTTAATGTCCATTTCGTTACCTTGTGGCTGTGCGTATTGTGTTACGCCGTTAGTTGTCCAATAGTCTCGGCGCTCGATGTCGGATCGGTATAACTCAATAATATCAGGGCTCGATAAAAGGTAATCTTTTTTGTAGTTAGACAGCACCCAGTATGAATCAGGATTCAAATATTTTGGTCTTAGACTGTTTCTAATCATTTTAAACTCGAAACCGTTACTTGTTAGTATGACGTGCGTCGCGTCTTCCGTATTCTCTTTGGTAAAATTGTTCATCTTGTTAGTTCCTTTTGTTTTATTTGTGTTGGTTTGAAAAAGTCATTAAAAGCAAAGAGATGCCTACACCCACGTAAAACAAGCTACAGGGTCTTTCTCGAACCGCTTAGACTTTATTGTTTTGCGGCCCGTTAGTATCGCCTTTGAAAGCCTGTGCCTACCATCGATTATATATCCATCTTCGTTTAATAAAATTGGATAACTTAAATCTGCATCCCGCACCAGCTTTACATGCTCTAGAAATGACCGTAACGAGTCATTGCATGGTGACTTATAGCTTATGTACATATCCGATATCGATAGCTCTTTCACTTCTATATCCCCAGCTAACGTTACAGCGGCGTGAATATTATATCGCTTATCAAATACTGTTATTTGCTGATCGTCGTTAAATTCCCATGCTTTATCTATTATTATTCCTGACATTATTTAACCCTCCACTTGTTTTCGATTAGTTTTAATTCATACAATCTATTATGCTTGATCGCGTCATGTATTTTACGCTGATGATTCCCTAAATAGCCTAAGTGAATTTTTCTCGGTTGATCAGTCATTGTTATTCCTCTTTATTGCCTGTTAAAAATCATAAGTTGATACAAAAATGTCGGACTTACACGGGTAGAATTTGCGCCAGTCAGTAGGGAAAGGCTCTTTGATTAGATAATCACCGATTGAGCAAATCATGTCACCTTCGAGCGTTGGCACTATTAAAATTGGCTTACCGTCACCGTCAGTTGATGGTTGTATGTTTTGCTGAATTTCTCGACACCAATTGTACACAGCGGTTTTGTCTTCTTCGGTAAACTGCATAAAATCAATCTTTACTGGTTTTTTCGTTGCTGAACTTACATTCATAATCTTTCCTTATTTATTTTAAATAGTGGTCATATAGACCTTTAGTGGTTTGACGCCAGTAGGAAACGAAAGCACCAGCGCCTTTAATGGCAACCTTAAGGACTTCGCCTTTATTACCCCAAATTGGCGTGCCGTGATAATGTACATTTTCCATAATGTCACCTAATAAATGTTTACAATTGTTTTAACTTGAACCTGGCCATGACGAGCTGTTAGCTTTTGATCACCGGGGAATGCCTTTTTTAGGTCGGCGGCGATATCTTCATGGAACCCTTTTCTATGTAGGGCGCATCGAGTCTCTATGTGCTCACATAAAATCTTAGTTTCAGATCGAATAACAAGTCGATAGTTTATTAGCTTGCCATTTACCGGGCACTCACTGATAAAATCGTAAGTGTATTCATTGATGGTTTTTCTATCCATTAAATCAACCGAGTTAATAGCGTGGCTGCCAAAGTTTTCTTTTAGCAATTTAGATATAATCCCGAATGCTAGCGTTATCGATTCAGCATCAACAACGCCGCGCCCATTGTAATTTCCTGAATGGATGGTGAATGTAAATTTAAACTTCATTAGATAACGCCTCAAGTGCTGCCATTAATTCAAAATGTGCGCGGTTTGGCACAGTGTGAAGATTACGAGCTTTCGCGTTAGGGTGTGAAGCTAAAAATTCAGATAGTGATTTGTTCATTGATTTAACTTTCATCGTCATTTCCTTATTTGCACCGACCGATTAAAGCCGGTGGGGTTTTATTTAACCTTTGACATTAATAACCTGTCTTAATCTGAATATTACTTCAATCAAATCTGATTGAGCATCCATCACTGCGCCAATATCCTTATAAGCTGCCGGACTTTCGTCAATGACATCTGCGTCGAGTCTGGCCTCGATTCCTTTCATGGCCGTTACATGTTGATCTAAGCTTATTTCCTTCTTAGCTTGACCGCGAGACATAACGCGACCAGCACCATGAGAACAGCTACAAAATGATTGCTCATTGCCAAGACCTCGAACGATAAAAGAACCAGTACCCATTGAGCCAGGGATTATGCCCAAGTCATTTTTACGGGCCCTTACAGCGCCTTTTCGTGTCACCCAAACATTAGAACCAAAATGATTTTCTCTTGAGATGTAATTGTGATGGCAGTTGACAGCCATTTCAGTTATTGAGAACGGTTTAACATGCTTGCTTAATACCAACAATACTGACTCCATCATTGATTTTCTGTTTTCAAGGGCGAACTCTTGGGCCCATTCAACAGCATTTACGTAATCATCGAATAGCTCAGTATGCTCTACTAGGTAAGACAAATCCTTATCGGCCAAAAATTTATCGATGTGGTACCGCTCCATTTCCTTTTTGGCCTTTTCGATAAAGTACATACCGATCTTATTGCCAACGCCTCTAGAACCAGAATGCAACATAACCCAAACAGAATCGAACTCATCAAGGCAGATCTCAATAAAATGATTGCCAGTGCCCAGCGTCCCCATGTGTTGATAAGTGTTGAACGCTTTGGCTTTAGGATGTTTTTCTAAAATTGCACCATATCTTTTCTCTAACGATAACCACCGCTTTTCATTGCTGTCCGTTAAATCTCGGTAAGCGCCTTTATCTTTTCTTCCGCCGTTGTCGGTTCTTCCGTGAGGGATCGCCGCTTCTATATCGTTTCTGATAGCCCGAAGGTTATCAGGCAAGTCAATTGCTTTTAGTGTTGTTTGAAATGCCATCATGCCACAACCTATATCAACACCTACGGCGGCGGGAACTATTGCGCCTTTGGTTGCTATTACCGACCCAATAGTTGCACCCATACCCCAGTGAACATCAGGCATAACAGCAACGTGTTTATGAATGAATGGCAGAGATGCGATGTTGTGTAATTGCTGCCTCGCTTTCTCGTCAAGTAACACACCTTTAGTCCAGTGTTTAATTGGCGAGCCTTTTGTCTCTTCAAAAATATACTTACTCATTATTTATTCCTTAATTCTTCGTTACGTTTAAATTCGAACGCCTCAACAATGTCATGAATGATATCTGGCACTGTTTTGGCTTTTAGCCCTTCAGTTATGCGAGCTTTGTTGATCGCCTCACTTAATTTTGAAAGCTTTCGAGCTGTTGCTTCGTGTATTCTTTGCTGTGGCATATTTCCCCCTTGACTTCGATAACCATTAAATCACATGCAACCGCGCGTGTATACATTTATGTTGACATTATTTCATTGGGCAAAAAAAGGCCCAGTTCTTTAAGTTGGGCCAGTTGCTTAGATAAGGTATGTCACCCCCATCAGTTCGGCGGTAGCGAAAGTTACCTTGCCGTTTGTTCGTTATTCGTTAATCCATGTGGCCGTCGTTAATAACGGTCCAATCTGGCGACACAACATTGGGCCAATCGTCATCCCAAACGCCTACTTTAATTGCTGTGGTTACTTTCATAATTTAGCCTCTTTCTTTTGTTTGCGCCTATCGACTGCTTTATAAATAATAGTCTGCGTCCTTTCTAATATCAACACAACACCAGCGATCATTGATATTGCCAGTCCGTAATCAGTCATAACCCAAGTTGAAATATCCATGGTGGTGACAGGTATAACATCAGCTGCCTGAGCGGTTGTTATGCTTGTTGTTGTCGCTATAGAGACGAGCAATATCTTATCAGCCAATGATTTAGTCATCTCGCTTAGTTCCTCCCTGATTATTTTTGCTAGTGCTTGTGCTGGCATTCTTTATCCTGCTTATCAGTTTGCCAGCTATCATCGTCACTACGAATATAAATATTATTAAACACGCTAGGCCAACATAAATCATCGAACTTGCTCAATAGTTTTTGTCGAGTAAACGCTGTTAGGAATAAAAGCGCAGTTATGACGATGTTAACATATTGATATGCCAACTCAAAATACGGGAAAGATGCAGAGTTTTTATCTATTAATCCCGACTCTCTCATGTACACTATAACGCAAAAGGCACCGCCAGCTATCATTGCAGACCTTAGGAGTAAGCTCATCCACCTTGCTTTGATGTAGTTGATTTTACTAAATGATATGCATGAGATAAACAAAAACTCCACCAGAATATAAGTTAATAACGCTTGCCACGTATCAAACTCATAAGAAGCGTCGACAGCAAATAACGCGCCTAAGTACGCTATTGCTGTGAATGGGGCTGTTAAGTGTATTTTACTCATTTCTTAAACCTTCCAGACTTTTTATCTCGATTAACATCAGACTCAGAAAATGAACTTTTCTTGCTTTTGTTATTTTGAAATGCCGGCGCGCGCTTTGGCTTGAATATACTGCCCATTATTAACTCAATTGATTATGAATTAACCCATAATAGCATATAACCCAAGTCCAGCCAAAATCACAGCAAGCACAATAACAAATGCTCTTTCGCCTGGGCTGTAATCGTCTTTTTGAACACTTCTGATATTCATGACTATCCCCTTATTTTTTGCCGCCGAATCTTTGTAACGCTGCCTTAGCTATGCTACCCATGTGAGGTGCTGCAAAATAAAACCCCAATATCAGCATCATTGCCCCGGTCATTGACTGGGCATCTGCGCTAATAACCGCTGCAGACTTCATTAGCTGTTCAGGTTCCTCAACCCATACTGCAGCAACTAGCAACACTTTAGCGATAAGGTATTGAACAAGCCAAACAAAGGTGATCATCATTGCCAAAAACCGTCTAGCTAAATTCTGACCCTTGGTTGACTCCATCCAGTTAATCAAGAATCCTGCAGCGTCACGCTTTGCTTTTGCTGCATCTTCTGACTTTTCCTCATCGGTGTACCATATTTTATCTATGCCGTTAGTAATGCCGTCAACGACCCCTGACAGCGCCTTATCGCTGCCGAATAACTTACCCCAAAAACTCATGAGAAAATACCCAAATCCATTTGCACACTCAAATCAAGTGCGCGCTTAGAAACTTGCTTTGCCCACCGGCTATCCATCATTTCAATTGCTGCGCTCGAGTAATCACCGTTAGCGATAAGTGCCAAGGTTTTCTTGAATTTCATTAGGCCGTTAACGCCCATATTAAAAGCCATGTTGATCAACACAGCTTGGCGAACCGGATCAAGAGTGGCCCAAAATTCAAGCTTATCCTTCAACTCGCTTTCAACCGCTGTAATGTCGTGAGCTAAAAGAAGTTCAGCTTCATACTTTGTTATGCCGCAATCTTCAATGTTGCGGCCGTAACCGATAGTTAACTTACCGGCTGGACATACATACGGCTTTAGGCGCAAACCTTCGTGATACTTTATTTGCTCGAGTAATTTACTCATCATCTTCTCCAAATTTATTAATTAAATATTTATTAAGCGCGTATCCAGCGGCAATAATAACCACCGCCGCCGCGCAAGAATACAGTAAGAACTCGATTGTTTCACTTATGGTTAGTTCCCACATGGGTAATCCTTAGCTGGTTCCGGTCCCGTCTGGTCGTACTTCATGTACTCAGTGCCCGTTACTATAGAATGAGCCATTACTAACGCGTTTAGCTCTATTAGCCTATCTCTGTTAGTCAGATATCGGCCTGAGTGCTCTTTCTCGGCTATCAGGTCGACAAGCTTAATTATGTTCAGCATCAATTTATCTATCATTTTACCCTCGCTTTATATCAGTTATTGATTTGTTAAACTTAGCCCAATCCAACTCTTTGACCGCTTCAATCTTGCCAGCGATAACGTTAAGCTTTGTTATCGAGCGATTCAAGTTAGATTGCGGCACCCCGTTTATCTTTGCGCTTTGGCTCACTGTGAAGCCCTTGGTTAAGTGATCGATGACTGCTTGGTGCATATCCTCACTATCCATTTTTGTGAAGCTTATTATTAGCTCAACGCGCTTTTGTGGTTCGTGGCCGCTGATTAAATATTTAATTTATATCACCACTGACTGTGTTTACTTTGCCTGCAATTTTACCAGATCTAACATCCCCGCTAACCGTTCTCACATCGCCCGAAACGTCAGCGCAATAAACATCCCCACTAACTGTTTTTACGCTACCAATATTGCTAGCACTAACCGTTCCGCTTGTGTTTTCTATCGATTCAACATCGCCATTAACGGTAATGTTGATATCGCCAACCAGTTCACCATCTTGAGCAACGCCATCAACGATAACTTTATTGCCGTTTATTTGGATATTACTACCCACAAATGACTTACCGTCGATTGTTATTTTTCCGTTTTTCATTGATAAATTCATATCGTTCTCGCTTCTACTTGTTGGCTTACCTATAAGAGTAAGCGTTATTTGTGGGTTGGGGTATTATACAAAAGTCTAATATCGAATAGTTACGGCTGGAATTAAGTCCTTGGCAATCGCTTTTACGGCCAGTATTGCTTGGTCTTGACTCAATCCCGCATGAATAAACGCCTCCATAGCTGCGCGGTTTACGTTGCCTTTGTGGTTTTTGTCAGCCTCGCGTCGTGCTTGATCACGCTTTTGCTGATCGGCTATATCCTTCTGGCGTTGAGCTTCGGCTACCTGGGCGTTTTTGGTGGCAATTAATTTATCGTTAATTGCGTAAGCCTCGCCAATGTATCCAATCCACTCGTCCAGCTCTTGACGTTTGCGCCCTTCTTCTGCGGCTGCCTCTGCCTGTCTATCAAAATCAATTTTGTCTTTGATTCCGTAAGCTTCAGTGATATAGGTTAGCCATTCGGCATCCTTGGTGGCCTGTTTAGCTGCGGCTTCGCGCTGTTCGGCTGCGGCGGTGTCAAGCTGTGCCTGTTTAATTTCAGCCGCGGCCTTTAGTTCGGCTTGAGCTGTTGCTTTGGCTGCCGCCTCAATTTTTGCCGTTTCAATTTCAGCCAAGCGAACGGTTTCGGTTTGTGCCGCTTTTAGATCTCGATTGTCGTTTTCCATATAGGCGGTTTCTAAGTCATTATCAAAATCAACAAGAAACGCTATAACGTCTTTGCCCTGTTTCCGCTCAGCCTCCCAATCATTTATCGGCTGGCGCAACTCTTTCTGCAAACCGGTTAAGAAGTCTTTAACCCTCTTACCGTTAGCATCGATTTTTTTAGGGATAAGCTTATATTCGTCAGCCAGTTTTTTTCTTTCATCTTCAAGATAAGTTTTACATTCGGTTACCTTGGTAATGTTTGCGGTTATTTCACCCCGAGTTTTTGTTGTAGAAACATCAGGAACGAAAGCTCTGGCTTCTTTAGCGACTCTTTCAAGGATTTGATCAACCGAGTCACCTTTAGTAAAAAACGGCACCAGATCAAGTTTTTCGATTACCATTAGTTCAGTTTTCATATCATCCACCTGTTAGTTTGTTAACCTCCATATTAGAGGCAGTTTATTGTTTTTAGTATTAGACCTTGGCCCAATATCTTTTTTCGTTTTTAAATTCTGAGTAGCAAATGCGGCACCAAGTCATTAATCCAACTTTCGTTTTTGCCTGATTAAAAAATTCAGTGTCCGCCGGGTGCCAATCATCACACCTTTTGCAATACTTCAACCGCTCACCCATCTCGAATTTAATTGACGTTACCCGGCGCGCCGCTTTTTGCACTGACGGGCGTTTATCAAACCAGATAGGCGAGTAGTAGGATTTCATTGTTACGACTTTAAATTTTCAATAATGAATTGCTTGTAGTTTGGATCTGTAATCTGATCTAATACGCTACTATCTTTGTTTGCCGCATCAATCCACGACTGATCATCATCAGTTAACTTTGGAGGCTCTATAACTAACAAAGGGATAGTCTGCTTAACCCTAACTCGCTTGTTTTTCTGTATGTAAGCCGTGTAGCCTGACTTATCTATGTGAGATAAAGCGCCAACAACCAAGCCGCCAACCTCTTCACCGCCCCACTTGACTGTTGGATCGCCGGTTATTTTAATTGTCTTACCTACCCAGCTATCGGAATCCTCACCCCAGGCACCAGCTAGAACACGAATCATACCTTTGTTGGGCTTGTATGGCTTACCACCACAACCAGAGAAGTGAACGATTACATTCTCAGAGTCACCGTTTGTAACCGTTACCGACTCGATAAGCGCGATTATAAAGCTATTGCCAATATCAACATAGTTAAGTCGATCTGATTTTGATTGCATTGCTTTTAATACACTAGCCATGATACTCACCGCCCATTTCTTCAACTGTTTTATCAACTTCATTCAAAAATTCAACTAACAAAGATCGAGCCTCTTGAATGAAATCTTCATAATTTTCGCGTTTAATGCCTTTAGTGAACAGGTTGTTAACCTTGTTGCGATCATCGAAATGGCCAAATATCCACCATTTAACGCAATCATCCATAATCATTGGGCAAAGACATTGCAATAAATGTTCGCTTGGCACTTCATTTGCCATGATGTATTCAATGTGCTTTTTGCCTGCCTTTGATTTCGTTTCGTACCCGCCAACGATAACGCCGTTTTTGTAACATACAAAGTCAGGGCTATACTTAAACGATGGCAACGTGTCGCTCTGCAGCATGCCACAAGACTCTAGCTTTATTCCGTGGCGCTGCTCTGCCGCCTTGCCTGAATGTGGCTCTAAATCATTCCCTCGCTCCATATCTGCCGAACAGAAATCGTTTATTTCCATTTCGCTTTGACGTTCAGAAACAAGATCAAGCATCAATGTCACCTGCTTGTCTCGGCTAGCCTTGGTTTGCTTTCCTTCTTTTACGCAAACTAATTTATCGCCGTCAAATTCCCAAGTTTTTCCACCCATGACCCATTGAGCTTTCGCATTCGAATAACACGCGCCTAACGCCGATTCGATTCTTGTACCGGTAACGCAAGCCCATCGTTCTTCGTGCCAAATGTCATCACCTTGCTTTAGTTCTAATATTTTCATCTTAATAATCTCCATCGTCAATTACTTCACCCATAAAGAACCGATCACACTTTGGGCAACCTACCATTTTTCGCCTGTTTTTATCGCCGTGGTATCTTGATGCAAAAGCCACTTCAATAAATGCTTTAACCTCGTAGAAATCACCTAAGCCACCATCAACCCATGTTGGATCGCTTGTACTTTTGGTGTAATCCCAACCGTGCTGATAATCACAATCTGTATGCTTGCATTTTTCAGTATGATACTTAGCCATTTTATCTTCCTTATCAACTTGATAATTACATTCTTGGTTATCGTTATCGCAATCAATAACCTCGCCATCGGCAACCGGTCTAACGGTCATTGATGATCCGCATATTGGGCATTTATTCATTAGTCGGCCCTTTCATCGTTTCGATTACTGATTTAGTGCTAAATAATTTAGCGTGAAGGGCATCTATTCCATCATCCATTATGCGCTGGCGAATGGTTGTTTTGTTCGCGTCGACTTTATCGTCGATTGCGTCTAGCTTATCTCTTCGATCTTGGTTAACTGTAATTCTCATATCTAATGACATAGTTACCTCTACTTGTTCTCTAAAAGAATTTTTACAACATCGTCTTTTAATAGCCCTTGCTCTTTCATGTTGGCAACTATTCGAGTGGCAAAAGCGGCATTGTATTGAAGCTTTAATTCATCACCGAAATCTTTAGCTATGGCTTCTAGCTTTTTCATCGGATTACCCCAACTACTATGATTGTTAAATACCTCCCTGATATGATCTTCCATCGTTATTGTTTTACCTCGATGGACTATGGTGCCTGAGTCAATAGTCTTGCTAATCGCCGACTCAACCGCCTGCTCAATGCGCTCAGTTACTATGCCGTCGACTCGCTTAAATATCTGAACGTTTACTTGCTCTTCAATTTTTGGCAATATTTTTCGTATTGTTTTGTTGATTATCTCGCTTTTAATGGCTTCTTCAATGTCGCAGTTTTCATCACAAAGCATGTCATTAATCAGGTCTTCCATATCTATTTCAAAATTAATTTTCATCTTAGTTACCTTTTTTGTTTTAACGTTTCGTTTCAATACAGCCACTTTACTCCTTTGATATTTTATAGCAACACTTATCTGTGATTTATTTGTGATAGATATGTGTTGACTATATAGATAGGTAAGAGTAGATTTGATTAAAACAAAGGAGAGCGTCATGTTTAAGATAGCAAGCCAGGTTCCGATATTTGCACCAACACAACGCCAGCTTAATAAGCTATTAGAGATAGCAAACAAGCGCGGCGACCAAACAACACCGGCTTTAATAGTCGCTTCATTAATTGATAGAGAGCTACGGAAGGAATTAAGCAAATGAGAGATGATGGCATCACAGTATTGAAATGGAAGGATGGCGAGATGGTTACGCTAGTTGTGGACGGTCAATTTATGGCTGCGATTGTCAACTTAGATAAGTGGTTTATGTTTCGGAGGGTTCGTCTTATTAGCGCATTTGGGCTTAACTACGAATGGGCAAGAGAGCAAATACTTAATGAGTACATAAAGTACAAGAAGGAGCTAGCCAAATGAAACTACTTAACTTAATAGCAAACTCACCGGCGGGACCAGCATTAGCACTCGCCTTTGTAGCTTCTATGTACCTGCTGGCTGATTACGTAGCTTTCGCTAAGGTGGCGCTATGAACAAGCGCGGAGAAGTAACTTACAAAGATCAATTCTCACCGTGGCTTGAGGGCTACCTAGTAACAATCAAGCCGTATAAAATGATAGTTATCAACATTGATTTAAGGCAAGCAAAATACACAGCAAACAACGCAATTTTAAAAATGATGAAGGGGTAATACCATGGCGGAATTTATATTCAATCAAAAAGTATACGAGCAAGAAGCCAATCTTAAAATTAAAGCTAACAGCATCAATAAGATTAAAAAGGCTAACGAAGCAATCCAGGCAAAGAAGGGCAACTTATTAAGGAAGCGAGCGGCCAGCGTTGAAATGATGACTTGGCTACATAACGAACTCAAAGAAGTTTGGGACGATTAAGGGGTAAATCATGGCATTTAACAATAAAGTAAAGCGTAACAAGCCATCAATTGAGATTGGCGACACATTCGATAATAACCACTCTGACGACCAGGTAAAGGTCACAATGTATGGCGGCTATAACAACGTAACAGTTAAATTTAGCGACGGTCGATTTGGCTTTGGTTCGGTGATGGCGGTAAAGCGTGGAACAATTAGACCGGAGGATAAATAATGTTTGATCACATGGATTCAGTAAGCTCAATACGTGATATTAAAAAAGGTCAGCTCTTGGTAATAACAAGAAGGCGGGATAAAAGAAGAATTTTAGTTAAATGCGCCGGAATAACCAACGATAACGAAGTGCTACTAAGTATCGGCAAAAACGATTATTTCAACTTCGATATGTTTATGTCGGGTGACTCATGGGTCTGGCGAGTTTGGGCTCTACCATCTGACATTGAGATAACATCGATAACAAATAACGTTAAAGAATTTCCACGATAACCACCACCCACTATGACCGATAAAGGGGAATCAAAATGTTAGACGAAAAACGATTAATTGAAGTTTGTGCTGAGTGCGGCTGTGCCAGCTGTTATCACGGTGAGTTTATGTGTTGGGAATCCACAACCGCTGGAACCAAAAAGAGAACGGTAGCCCAACTAGACGAAGCATTTTTAGAAGATAAGCACCACTATTCGAAAGAAAAAATCAAAGAAGTATATGGCGAAGAGGCCCCACACGGATACGAAGCGTAAACGCCACTTAACTGATTAACCCAAACCCTCACGCCGAGGGTTTTCTTTTGCCTGAAATAAATCAATTGAAGTGTTGACGTACATACACAACGTGCGTACAATTAACTTAGTTAATCAATAAGGAATCACCATGGCACTTACAGTAATGAAGCCGCTAAACGTTAGATTTAGCAACAAAACAAAAGCAGAGATAAAGACCATCGCAGAAAAGACAGGGCTAAGTGAATCAGTCGTGGCAAGAGCTGCATTAAACAGGGGGCTAAATCGATTCGCCTCAATCATTGAGCTAGAAAGCACGAAAGAGTGCACGGACGTTATTTCGACTTACGAACCTTTTTACAACGCATAAAAAACCCCGCAGCCACGGGGTCAGTTAAATCAAGTTACGAGGTAATTATACATGAGCAAGAATAAAAAATCATTCTTGATACATATAGACAGCTTAGACGTCCTTGATGATCTAACCAATGAGCAAGCTGGCGAGTTATTTAATGCCATTAGGTCGCATCAAATTGGTGAGGAAATAGAACTTCACGGCGTTGTGAGAATTGCGTTTTCACCATTTAAAAACCAGTTTAAGCGTGATGACGAAAAGTATCAAATGACCTGCAAACGTAGAGCAGAGGCGGGCTCACTAGGAGGCAAGCAAAAGGTAGCAAATGCTAGCAAATGCAAGCAAACCATAGCAAACGTAGCAGATAATAAAACAAAGAATAAGAATAAAACAAAGAATGATAGTGATAATGAAATAAAAGAACTGTCCCGCTTCGCTGAGTTTTGGAATTTATACGGCAAGAAAACTGATTCAAAAAAATGTGAAGCGAAGTTTAAAAAGCTAACCAAGGCTCAAGTTGATCTGATATTCGAAAAGCTACCCGCTTATGTCAAATCAACACCTGACAAGCAATATCGTAAAAACCCGATCACTTGGCTTAATAACGAATCTTGGAATGATGAAATTCAATTACCAACTGGCCAAACTCCAACACATAATTTCAGTGAACAAAAATACAAATCAGGGAGATTCTAATGTTTATTACTAAAATGCCAGATACGCCAGAAGTTATTAACTGCCCTAGTCACGGAAATTTCGAGGTTAGATACATGAATTTTACCGGCGGCAAAATAATGGAAAATCGGCATTGTTCAAAATGCATTACTGAGCGTCAAGAGCAACAAAAGCTTCATAGGCAGAAAAATGATAAAGAAGCGGCGCAGTTAGCAGCAACAAACCGAAGAATA
>SDBV01000687.1_pt1 | contig 48893 bp, 76 predicted proteins | sample 2277081 | NCBI WGS metagenome assembly SDBV01 (sample SAMN10402039, study PRJNA504765) | marine sediment metagenome | isolation source: marine sediment core GS10_PC15, 223 cmbsf | place: Arctic Ocean: Southern Knipovich Ridge | collected 2010
CCTCAAGCCACCTCATTATTGATTTTGTTGCGATTGCACCACCGCACGGCCTGACGATTCCCTTAATGAGTTTAGCTTCCTGGGCATTCCTTGTTGGCGTAACCAACGTTACTTTTCCGTAACAGTCAGATTTCTTGAATGATATCTTGTGCAAGAGAACATTTTTTAGAGAATTCGCCTTTTCCTTTGCGTCCCGTAAGTTGTTCTGTGGTATGAGCTGTGGTTGGGTAGTGGTTTTTCCACCCCTCATCCCTGATCCACTTCCATGCGGCTGAATTATAGATGTCTCCATTAGTGCAATATTTTTCGTAGCACTCGATGCCTGTTTTGATATCGTCATAATTAACTCCTTTTTTAAGGTGGGTTTTTACTTGCTCATAAAACTTAGGGAACGATCCTTTCGCTATCCCAACTTGGGGGTACAGATCATATAAAATTTTCCATTTTTCTTTTTGTTCTTTTTCTTTCTTTCTCTTCTCTGTCTCTCCCTCTGTCTCTCCCTCTCCCTCTGTCTCTCCCTCTGTCTCTGTCTCTCCCTCTGTCTCTGTCTCTGTCTCTGTGTTACAAGTCTGTTTCAGGTCTGTAACAACCTTGTAACAACTTGTTACAGACCTGTTACCATTTTTTATATCTACCTGTTCTCCCTCAATAAATTTATTGGCTATACATTCGTTCATCGCAATGGCCACCGTAGTTACATCGTTTCTCCTTAATCTCCAACAAATTTCCTCAACAGAAAGTTTGACAATTCCGTCTTCTGGATTATGCGATTCTGTGGCCAACAACCACAGCATAGGAAGTAAGTGTTTTGCGTCTAAACTCATGGCATGAAAAGAGTGGTCATTTAGTAACGACGTATACAATTTTATCCAAGGAGGCTTCTTACTTCTGAATGACTGTCTGGATGCCCAATTGATAATTCTAAATAATGTCACTTATTCCCTTGTCTGTATGGTTTTTGGTTTGTAATTTAATACTTGACATACGTATTAGAACGCCATACAGTAAGTAAGTCAACAGCTATTCTATCTAACTACCCCGCCGTTGCATTACTGTTATAATGATGGAGTGTTAAGAAAACGTTAATCAAAGGAGAATTAAAATGCAGGAAAGAACAATAGTAAAAGAGACCGATTCCGCAACACTAGAAACCACGAAAGAAGGAAGGGTGTTTTTGGTGTTTAATTCACGTGGATTTACCGCCGGAGCAGCCTTTGGTTGCTTTAAGTTAATACAATTTTCTAAAGATACTTACGGCCTAGAAGGAAAACTTCAACATACGGACAACCCACGTATACTTGAAATAATTTAACCAAAAAAGCAGGAGAAAAATAATGGAAGAGACAGAGACACTGAATTGGGAATTAGAAAATGCCGTATTTTTTAATAATTACCTGGAGGTGAAAAGATTAATCGGTAAAGGTGCAGACGTAAACTGCCAAACTGATTATGGATATACCCCGATGCATATTGCAGCACTACACAATGTCAAAAAAAAGATATTTGGGTTATTGCTGGAAAATGGTGCTGACTTGAATGCGGAAAACTATAAAGGAGAAACACCTTTGAAGGTTGCTATACGCATAGGAAGTAAAAAAACTATAGATATGTTGAAAAAAGCAGGAGAAATGAAAGAACTGAATTGGTTTTTAATAGAAGCAATAAGAGCAAACCAATACCTAACAGTTAAACGCCTAATCAGGGAAGGGGCAGTCGTAAATTGTGAAACCAATAGCGGGTGGACGCCCTTACATTTCGCCGCAGCCTACAACGCAAACGAATGGATTTTTCGGGTGTTGTTAGATAATGGGGCAAACATCCATAAAAGAAACATAGACGGAGAAACACCCGTTGCCCTTGCTAGGGTTTTAGGAAACAAAAGGGCTATAAAGAGATTAAATGAACTGGGAGTAGAAAAATAATAATCTCACGTTAACGAAATCTTAACAAACGTGCAGTTAAATGCATTTGTACAGTAACCAACCAAGGGGAAATATTATGGCAGAATCTAATCCATTACACGAGTTCGTAGTAGACGGTGACCTTGAAAAGGTGAAGCAACTCATTGAGAGAGGTTGCGATGTCAATGTACGGGGATGTCATGGTGCAACACCACTGCATCGCGCAGCAGGATTTGGACATTACTGCATTGCGTATCACCTGCTGGATAACAAAGCGGACGTCAACGCGAAAAACAATGACGGGTACACTCCTTTACATTTTTCCACACGGGAAGAAATATCCACTCTACTCAAACTACACGGAGCAATAGAATAACCCATTAACGAATTCTTAACCAGAGGTAAATAAAATGCAGACATACATACAAATATCTACAAAGGTTGCAATGCACATCTATTTTCAATCCAGCGTTAAAAACCTTTACGCCAGAGATATAGGGAATCCTACCGCAAGATTCAAGCGGTGTAGGGATGAACTAACACACCTTTGTGACGATGCAGGAATTGACAAGGGTGAATTTAGAGAGCGTGTCCTGGAATCCCTGGATCGGAATTTCCTTGATATCCAGGAGAAAGACGAATTGGGAGAAGAAAAGGTAATGGTGCCACTCGTTAACACCGAAAATTGGGGATTAAGAAAATCAGCATGGAGGTAATGATCATGAGTTTTCTAGTGCCTGGAATGCAAACTTTAACCGAACGGAGAAAAAGACATGACAGCTATTCAAATGGAAGCCTCGAACGAACAAACACGAAAAGCAACCCCGTATGAGACAATCGTTTTTGTTGTCGGGCAACTACAGCAGTGCAAAGAACCAGGAAAGAATGGCATTATTCCACTCAGCGTGAAGGAAATATTGGAATGCCTCTACGAGCCGTACTCCGATCAGTTTATTGTGGACACGGTTAAAGAGATCACAGGCCAGGAAATTTCTTAAATATTAAACCAATAAGGAGCGAAATAATGACCAACTTACACTTAGCAGCACAGGATGGAGACGTTTCTGGAATCCAAGACCTTCTCAAAAGAGGAGGAAATGCAAACGAAAAAGACGAGCATAAAAACACACCGCTTCACGTTGCCGCGATCGGTGGCAACGCGCAAGTCATATCCGCGCTTTTTTCCAAAAAGACAAAGGTCAATGCCTCAAACTCTGATGGGTTGACCCCGCTTCACCTGGCGGCGTGGAAGGGAAGAAGGGAGGCTGTCTCTCTGCTTATTGATAAAGGTGCATTTATTAATGCCTTTGACAAATACGGAAAAACCCCCCTGTCTTTCGCCCTTGCATTTGGTCACCAAGGGGTTGCAAAGACACTCAAAAAACACGGAGCGAAATAATGACAGAGTTACACGATGCGATACGAAACGGCACTATTGAGGATGTAAACAATATCCTAATGAGAAAAGTGCCAAGGATAAATATAGAGAAAAAACAGCATGGCCTTACCGCTTTGAGTCATGCAATCTTTTACGGAAAGGTTGAGATCGCTATAAAATTACTGGGGATTGGGGCTGCGGTTTATGCTACCAACAAATACGGATACACCCCCTTGCACCTTGCTGCATGGAAGTGCCATCCCGATATCGTCATGGCACTCTTAAAGGAAGGCGCAAATGTTGATGCCAGGACTAATAAAGATAAAACGCCATTGAGTCTTACTAAAAATCACTACAACAAACCTACAGACGAAGAGCTTAAAACCTACGCCACAATCGCCGACCTACTCAAACAACACGGAGCAAAATAATGATAGACCCCCAACACGAATGCACACCCTATGAGGTAAGACAATATTTTGTCGGGTTCCTGAATACTGACGGAAGCCGTACAGGCACGGAAGTGGAGGCTTCCTCTCTATACGAAGCGGAAGAGAAGGCGGTTGCCTATAGAGATCAAACTGTGGGGATATTTGCGGAGGAATGCGAAGAACGGGAAGAGCCGGACAGGCCGATAGTGATGTAGAACACAATACAAAACGAGGGATGATATGCAAGAAAACGGTAGTGAATCAACGACGTTGTTGCACGATTCAGTAATTGCGTGCGACAGAGACCATATTAAACACCTAATTAAACAAGGGGCGGACATCTACAAGAGAGATTTTGAAGGAAACACTGCACTGCACTGTGCTGTAGGACAGGGGGTAGGTTATATTGTAAGATTTCTATTAAAGTACCAAGAAAATATCGGTTTATTGAACGATGACGGAGACACCGCCCTTCAACTTGCCCAGAAAATACACAATGACTCAGCTTTTGTCATAAACCTACTCAAACAACACGGAGCGAAATAATGATACCAACTACCCTAACACTAATAGCGATAGGCGTATGCCTCATAGGCGTAGCTATCGTTTCTTATATGGAGATTAAGCAAGACAGAGACCACAGGAACTACTTCTACCCGCAATACAGAAAAAAGTGAGTCTTGTTAACGGTTTGTTAATCCTTTTGATATAGAGTGAAGAAGTAAGGGAAAACAACAATTAGAAAGTGAGAAGAATTATGGCAGATCAGCAACATCTAATAACGGTCGAAATTGTGGCAGGGATTATCACCCCATGGAAAAAACACGTGGAAGAATTAGAGGAAAAGGTTTTGCTACATCAGGCGCACATACACTCACTGAACAAGTTTATAGCACAACATGACATCCCCATAGGGACGGGGCACTAGGGTTTTTTAACGGTATTTGAAACACGGAGAGAAACAATGACGTTCAATACAATATTCTGGCTGACTATGGGTACTTTAAGTTTGGGTGCGTTGCTTCTTTTATACAAACAAGTCCTTATACAATCAGAACTTGCAGCGAAGGCAAAGCAGGATGAATTAATAAGCTGGCTGATCGATTCAATAAAAAAATAAATGACGAATTGCGCAACAAAAATGAGGGGAAATGCAAGTAAAACAAAAAACATATGCAGTCAGCATTAAAATACAGGACAAAAAAATAGGCTACGCAATAAATATACAGGCTTGTTCTCTTGATGTGGCTGCTGTAGAGGCGGAGAAATTTCTGAAGGAAAATACATCCTTCAACATTTATGAATTGAGCGACAAACAGGCGCAGGAAATAGAGGAAAGAGCATGCAAATAACACCAGGAATATACCCAGACCTCAGCAATGAGGATTACCACGCGGATCAGACGGCGATCAGCAGTAGTGGTATGCAGACCTTCTTATCATCTCCTGCGCGTTTCGCGTGGCAGCGTACTAACCCACATCTTGTAAAACGCACCGTGCCAATGATTGAGGGAGGGATAGCGCACACTGCCATACTAGAGCCGCAGTTTTTCGCGGATCGTTACTTGGTTGCTGACGATGAATACTATGACGAGAAGGCAGGCACATGGAAACCATTCGACAATAAGCGTGGCAATAAATGGAAGAAAGAATTTATGGTAGAAGCAGAGATGCAAGGGAAAGCACCGCTCTTGAGAAACGAGTGTGATGTATATTTTGAGATGCGTGAAATGGTTATAAAGCATCCCATTGCAAGGAAAATTTTAGCAGAGGCCAAGTATGAGCAAAGCTTCTTTGCGATGGATGAAGAGCATGGGGTGATGATTAAATCACGTCCCGATATCTGGTGCGGTGATCTGATTGTTGACTACAAGACCACTGCTTGCGACCCAAACGATACAGAGGCCTGGGCGAGAGAAATGGCAAAACACAAGTATTATATCCAAGGTTTTTTTCATGCAAAAGCTCTTGCGCTTGCAACAGGGCAGGAGATTACGGGAGTAGGCTATATTGTACAAGAGAAAAATCCTCCGTATTTCGTGGAATTTATTGAGCCGGATTATCTCTGGCATGAGGAGGGGAAGAAAATTTATGACGGTGTGATGACAGAAATAGCCAAATTCTTAGCAGACGGAAAATGCCCTGTCCCCTTGCCTGGAAAATTACCACTAACCTACCCTGCGCAATGCATTATAGATGCGCAGGGTAGACACTTTAACCACCTCATCGGAAGAGAAGTATTTCCACAACATATAGGAGCTTAGGATTATGTCAGAAAATACCACACCGCCCAAAACTACCGTGCCAGTACTAGTAGGAAGTAAGGTTTTACCTCTGGTGCCTAAAAATCTAGACGAGCAAAAAAGAATGAGTGCCATGATTGCGTTATCAGGAATGGCTCCAAAATCATATCAAGGAGGAACCATAGAAGAACGCACGGCAAAGATATGTACAGCCATACAAATGGGTGCTGAGATCGGATTGTATCCCTTGCAAGCACTGCAAAGCATTGCTGTGGTTAATGGAACGCCCACGTTATGGGGTGATGCAATGCTGTCTGTGGTGCGTTCTAGCGGGCTAATGGTGTATTTCAAAGAATACATTGAAGGAGAGTGGGGACAAGATAGCTGCGCGGCGGTATGTGTTGTGCGGCGTGTTGGTGAGAGCGAAGAGGAAACGACAGAGGAACGATTCACTATCGCTGATGCAAAAACAGCCGGACTATGGGGAAAAGGTGGTACGTGGAAAACACACCCAAAGCGCATGCTGAAATACAAGGCTCGTGCTTTTGCCTTACGTGACAAGTTTTCTGATGCCATAAACGGTATGCATATGAAAGAGGAAATCCAACCAGAGGAAATGAAGAATATCACACCACCTCAGGAACCCACAGTAACCCCGTTCGATCGCTTTAAGGGTGGGGACGATTTGTCCCCACCCGAAGACGGAACCCCCCCTCCCGTTGCGCCACAAGAAACCGAGGTTACACCACCAGAAACCAACCCAGCGCAGGAGCAGTAAAATGAACATAGACATAGATGAGCTAAAAAAAATAGCGCAAGAACTCCTTCCTTTCGTGACGGAGTTGGTAACGCCAGAGGTAAAAATATTAAAATTAGCCATATCTGAGTTTCAGGATTCAGGCCTAAAAATGTATAATTTTATAGAAAACCAATCAAAACACCCAGAGATTTTTGGGGATAAGCACTCCGCAGAGGCACGTGTGTTTTTGAAAGAAATAGATGCAATCCATACATCGCGTGAAGAAGAATTGAAAAACTTAACACAACCAAAAGGAGAAGACCATGACTAAAGACAACACACAACTAGCAGTAATTGAAAAAGCAACCGCACTAAAAATATTCACATCACCGAAGGGGCTTGACCCCATTCTGAATGAGGTTCGCGCCATACTTGATGCGTTTGAGCCTGATGCAAATACCGCAAAGGGGCGGGCTGAAATTGTCTCTATGGCGTATAGAGTGGGAAGAACAAAAACCCATATTGACGCAGTGGGGAAAGAAGAAACCAGGATACTAAAGGAGCAGCCAAAACTTATTGATGCAGAACGTAAGCGTGTACGGGATATATTGGATACATGGGCTTGTGACGTGCGTGCACCAGTTACTGAAATGGAGAAAGAAGAGGAGGAAATTTTTAGGGAAATACATTCGTATGCAGATTTAGATATTGATCATTGGGAAAGTCACATGTTTGCGAAGATTATAGAAAAGCTTGCGGAAGTTGATATTGATGCAATAGTTATAAGGCGATCCCAGGCCATTAAAGCAAAAGAAAGCGCACTGTTTATTTTGAAAACTTCCTACGATAAATCTCTCCAGAGGGAGGAATTAGCCAAGGCACAAGCAGAACTAGCCGCAGCAGAGGAAGCTAAACGGCTGGCCGAGGAGAAACTACAGCAGGAGAAAGCTGCAGCAGAGGAAGCAGACAGGAAAGCGGCCGAGGCAATAGAACAGCAGAGGGTTAAAGCGGAGAATGAGAAGCGAATCGCAGAGGAAGCCGTAGCCAGAGAGAGTGCTGCAGCAGAGCAAAGACGCGTACAAGAGATAGCGGCTGTACAGGAGGAGAAGCGACAAGCAGAGGATAAAGCGGAGAACGAGAAACGGGCTATCCTTGCCAAGGCAGAGCAGGAAAAGAAGTCCATACAAGACGAGGCCGACAGGAAGGTAAAGGAGGCGGAGGAAAAACCATCCCTACTGAATGAGATTAAAGCCATAGCAGCCACAGAAGCGGGGGCACTCTCCCACCTTAGCCAAGAACAAACAAATCAAAAGTCCGACCAGATAGCCGCCGTTTTTGCCAGACAGGAGCTTCAAAAATGGGCACCAGAGATGTTTGAATTTATACAGGAGTTGACGAACGTGGACGGCAAATACTCCTACAATAGCGAATCAACGGTTTTTTATGATGCGCTGAAACTTTTATGTAAAATTGAAGCAGGAACTCAACACGGACAAACACAGGAGGAATAAAGTGATTACATATACTACATTGAATGCAGATTTTAAAAACAACTTGGTAACGCTTACCTTCACAGGTGAGGGCGAGAATCATGTGGTGCCTATGAGTATAGATATTTTTAACGAATTCCTTGGATACGCACAAGACTTTAAGACTGGAATGGATAAAGCGGTATTTGACGCAATGCAGAAGTGCTCACAGAGGAATGACGAATTGCGCAACAAAAAGGAGGGGAAATGACGAAGCTACACGAGGCAGTAAGGGATAATAACCTGCCTGAGGTGAAACGACTTCTGGAAAAGGGGGTGGACGTCCGTAAAAACTTCAACGTCCGTAAAAACTTCAAAGGCAATACCCCCGTTCATTTATCGGCAATAAACGGACACGAAGAAATCACGCAGCTTCTCTTGGATTACGGGATTGATTATGACACAAAGAATCAATTCGGGGAAACCCCACTAGACTACGCAAAAGCACTGGGAAATACCGAGATTGTAACACTACTGGAAAAACACGGAGGGGAAAATGCACATTCCAACCTTCAATAAAAACCTTTATCACTATAGAACCAACCCCATAGACTGTGATAATTTGGAAGAAGTCAGGAAAATGGGAAAGGTGAGAGCGATAATACGTAACATATTTCAATGCAAACCGATGGTTCCTTCTTCTCAACACATGATTATAGAGTTGCAAATAAGCGGATTTCAAGTGCAGAAGAAAATTGTATCCAGATGTCTTGAGAGTTCATACGAATTTACTTACAAACAAGGGATTGGATGGATGCTAAAATGATAGAATATCCCGATACCACACATTGAACTGAGCGAGGGGTGTGGTTATGTAGCGGTCGTTCCACTGAGCCAGGCACGTGATAAGGGCGTAGGAGAGCTTTCAAATCTTGGCAAGACCTGACAGCTGGAGAGACAGCATTTGCGTTAGACCGCCGAAAACAGGAAGAATAGTGACGAAAGGAATCTAGAATACTGCGTTTTTAACAATAGAGAAAGCGAACAATATAGGAGAAGCAACGCCTGCCATTATAGCACAATTAAGAAAGAAAGCCTTCTTTTTATTGCTTGCATCACTCTGAGTTAGGGGTTCCTGATAATCTTGCGTTATGTAGGCAATATTAGTAGCTAGAGCATTATCATTCCCATTTATCACGCCGTCTCTAATCCAAGCATCAGGATAGGAACCTATTGATCCATATTGCGATGATTTTAGTGAAAATAAAACAGACACTATACCTATTGAGAAGAATCCTCCCATAATTAAAAGAGTCCAAAATAGATATGTATCTGAAGATTGTTGGGTAGTGAATCCGAATATTGCCATTGTTATTGTTATATACCCCCCTAAGATGGTATATGCTTTTTGTTCGAGCGTCTTTTTAGTATCCAAGGCGTCAGTTAATCTTTCCATCACATCAGATAATGCATAACGCGCAGTCTCTAAATTGATATTTTCTGTAACGTCTTCCAAATTGAATGTACGATCATCCATACTAACCTCCATTTATGTTTTGAATATACTACACGTATAGATATTTACAGAAGCCCAAATAAATGTCAAAAACCTTTATAATTTTATTGTTTGTTTCTACATGTGGTATCGGATTCGTGACAGTGTACGAATATTATTCTAATATGAGTATTGAAAATGTGAAAAATTGCCTCCAGATAGAGGGTCTCAGTAGAGAGTTATCAATGGAAAGCACACGTGATATTTGCTCAAAACTAATCAGGTGATCTTGCAAATCTAAAGTGTGGTTATCATAGAACGAAAGGCTGGTGTTCGATTTGCAATGATGAATTTGAATATTATCCTTGTTAATTGGACACTACGAGTTCGATTTACAAGGTAATGGTTCTAGCCGTAAAATAAGAAAACCCTCTTTTGTCAGAATGATAGGTGAATTTTCCCTGAAAAAGAGCGTTGCTGTAAAATAAGAATTAGGAGACACACATGATTCCAGACGAGACCAATGATTCGCCTCGCCGTTTTTGGCGAAGAATATACAGACCCGAACAAGCCAATTGGGAAAAACAAGATGGGGCTATTCATGAAAGAGAAGATTGGCTTGATATATGTTTTAGTAACCAGTCAGTAGGTGGGTTGAGCGTATCAGGTGATGGGCTACTCTCCAAAGAACAGGCCACAAACTTACGTGATGATATTAATAGGTACCTTGCATTCCAGGAAGAATCATTTGCTGTAAAATAAGATCACGTAGTTTGACTGATAGTGAGCGTACAACCCTTGCGTTACAGGGCATAAAAGGTAAGAGACTAACGTACGCTTGGCCTTGTTAGAAGACAGAAACTTGACTAATAGTAGGAATAGTATTATAAGTCGAGGTGACGGTATTGGTTTAGGATGTGCGGCGGCCAACCACATGCATCCTCAGGCTTCTAACCTGCCGTCACCTCTAGCCCTTAAGTAACTGCCAACGATGCAGTGTACTGTTGGGTGTTCTTTTGAGGGTTTTCAGTATCTAAACTACCCTCTTGTTTCTTTAAGCAAGAAAGATGATATAAAAGTGGTGGGGAGGTGTCCTTTAGGGACGTTCTGCGGGTTTGGAAGCCGCACTTATCAAATCTCGGCAAAAGTTTTGCCTCCCCATAAATAATTAATCCGCTAGATAATACTTAAGCTGGATGTTGTTTCTAGGCCAACGTCCACGGCCACCTACACGCCCGTAATATCGATCACCCACAATACCTCAATGTGTCAGCAGAACAACAAAACCTACGTCCGATAAATATAGAGGCACTTTTCAAGGATAAAAACATAGACCTGTAACACCCTAGCTACTGGGGTGTTTGACCTTCGAGCTGGTGTGTTGGACTCCCGAACTGGGGTGTTTGATCTATTGGTTCGCACAGAATAGGATCCTCATGCATCCCATAGGTGACATAGGTTCTGATCACGGGCTGCTCCTGATCCTTGCCATATTGCTTCATCCCCCCTTCACCCAGGCGTAGACGCTCGAGATACTCATCCTGTAGCCGGAGATATTCAGGTTCTATGCCCTCCATCGTGTTGCTCTCCCTTCTTTAAGCAATTCTGCTATTTTTGACGATACGCCTGTAATATCTGAGTCGGTAATATGTATCGCTTCATCATCAGGACAGATTGACGGGTCGTTCGTCCAGAGTAATATGTTGTTTGGAGCAACTATGTGTAATTCTATTTCAACAGAACTATCATACCACTCTAATTGGATACTACCATCTACGCCAGCTACAGCCTCTGGGCATGGTAGGTTTTCTGAGTATATCTCTGTAAGTATCCCAATGGCATAACTGGCATTTTTTTTGCTAACTGGAATGGCTTGATATCCATCCCAACCATTATCTAATTTTCTTAGACTTAGGATTTCCCTCTTGCGTGTTAGGAATAACTCTCTCACTTCGCCCGTCCCTTCAACTTCTCATAGGTTCTGAGTCCACTGAGTCCGAGGAGTGCGATCACAAGGTCGATCATGTGCTCGAGTGGGAGTTCGGAGAATTGCGGTGTGATGCCGTAGATCAAGGCCACATCTATGATCACCGGCCGCACGAGCCAGGCATACCCCAATCCGAGTCCACATGTCCATCCGATGAATGGACGCCAACCAGCAACGAATATGGAGCGGTGCTGCGCCTCCAGCTTGTTGAGTTCCACCTGCAATTCCGCCGGATGCTGCGCCAGTTTATCCAGCACGGCCTTCGCCCTCATCCGCTCTTCATCAGACGTAAAGAGCTTATTAAACACGTTGCCGATCGCTGTGATCGGGGAAGCAATAGTGTCGCCTCCCAAGAGTGTTCCGAGAATATTAACTGCCATTTTTTCCTCTATAATTGATGAAGACTACACCCGCAAGTACCATGCCAAAAATCAGAACACCTTTAAGCAAATCCGCAGGGAAAAACAGAAACAAGCACAGGCCGATAATTAGCAGTCCCACGTAGGTGCTAAGTTCTCCAAACCTACCCACAAGCCACCGAATAATTCCAACAGTAATATCCGCAATATTAGTGAGTAGTGCACGTAAATGTCGCATGGCCTTTTCCTTCTGTTGGTTAATCATACCTACATTGCCATTTGCAACAGAGGCAGGTGGTTCTTCACCCGTTTAACGCTTAAATCATAGTACTCTTTATCCAACTCGATACCTATGTAATCCCTTCCCATGCTAACGCAGGATATGGCGGTGGTGCCCGACCCTATGAAGGGATCAAGTATTACCATACCTTTATCTGTCAGGAGTTCGACAAGGCGATTTACGAGGAGTGTGGGCTTGACTGTGGGGTGCTTGATGTTGCTTTCATCCATGCCGTCCTGTTTGACTTTATTCTGTGGTAGGAAGCTCCATACGTTTGTGAAGTTAGTTTCTTCTCTTCCCCTTTTGTAAGTGTAACTTCCTTCGACTACGTGACAAGCATCGTTTGTTTTTATCGACGAATCACTCTTCTTTTTTACTACATCACAAGTGGTTTCTTTGCCTGTTGTTATTTCTTTATGCAGGTAGTCTATATATGTACGGAAGGCCTCTATGGTTATGAGATCGAATTGAATACCAGGCACTTTTACGTCAGAATATCTCCCTTTTCTTGTGAAATATTTAGAAGAGCTTTTGCCTTTACTGTATATGATAACGCTTTCGTGTGCTCTTTGTATCTGAAGAGCGGCTCCGCTAGCTACTCTCTTCACCCAAGAAATATGATCCCGATATTTAAAATCCCCCTTAGCCTCATTCATCCAGTCGCATAACGTAGGCATTTGCCCAAAAAAGGCCAGGAACCCACCATCTTTTAGAACCCGATTAGCCTCTTGCATAAACAACTTAATGTCGATCCCTGTCTCAATCTTATGATTAAGTATCCCATACGGAGGATCGGTAATAATCGCATCAATACTACCGTCTGGAATATCCTTCATAGCGTCCCTGTAATCGCCATGTGTGATCGTGTTGAGTGGAAGCATTTTATTTTTTCTCCAAAGCCCGCTCAATCCTTCCTAGGGTAATGGTGTGAAATTTGAGGTTCTGTTCTATTACTGTAATTCGTTCCAGAATAGTAGGATTATCCGATAATGCCTTTTCAACTTTCTGTTCAATATTACCTAACCGCACCTCTGTCATAGTCACCCAGACAACACTAATGGCAACATAGCCGATTATCGTTATAATTAACCTGGGAGTTATGCGTTTTTCTAAACTCCAGCTTCTATCAATCTTCGTACTCATTGCATTTTTCCTCTAAATTTCTTCGTCTCCTATGTATTCAATACCTAACTCCAGCAGCCGTGCGATCCATATTTCTTTATCTACAAATAACTCACTAGTGTCGTAGTTATATCCAAGATCGCACTCAGCATTTGTTAGCTCACCATATCGGGGAACCACGCTCATATCGCTTTGGTATACAATATACCATCTTTCATTAGGAGGGGGAGTCTGAATATATTCCTGTATCATGGCACTTGCCCTCCATCAGTTATTGTCCAAGAAAACGTAGCAATTATATTTGCACGTGCAGTTGTCGCTGCACCTACTGAGTACTGACTATTGCCACCAGAGAACTGTACATTATTTTGTAGGGAGGAAAGTCCATCCCATCCGATTAAAATGGAATCATAATTTATAGTTGATAAAGTTACCCCTAGGAACATGTTTGCCATAGTGGTAACGGCTGAAACTATCCATGATCCAATGTCTTGGTTGAATGCAATAGCACCCTCAAACATTCGATCCATTCTTGTAACGGCCGAAACTATCCACGACCCAATGGGTTGATTGAATGAGGAAGCACCATTAAACATTCGATCCATTCTTGTAACGGCCGAAACTATCCACGACCCAATGGGTTGGTTGAATGCGATAGCAAGATTAAACATTCGATCCATTCTTGTAACGGCTGAAACTATCCACGACCCAATGGGTTGGTTGAATGAGGAAGCACCTTGAAACATTAGGTCCATTCTTGTAACGGCCGAAACTATCCACGATCCAATGGGTTGGTTGAATGCGATAGCCCCTCGGAACGTGCCTGACATATTGTTAACGGCCGAAACGTCCCATGGTGCAATATTGCCGTTGAATACACTAGCAAGGCGGAACGTTTCTTCCATTCTTGTAACGGCCGAAACTATCCATGATCCAATGGGTTGATTGAATGCGAGAGCCTCTCGAAACGTTCTGAACAGGGTTGTAACAGACGAAACGTCCCATGGTGCAATATTGCCGTTGAATACACTAGCAAGGCGGAACGTTTCTTCCATGTTGGTAACGGTCGAAACTATCCATAATCCCATATTGGTCTTAGTGCCGGTGAATGAATTAGCACCTTGGAACGCTTTCGAAAGATTGGTTGTAGAAGAAAGATCAGGAGAATCCGATGCAGTGATATCCCAATTTGCACAACCAAAAAAATAGCTTCCATTGTTTCCTATTTTTAATTCGCCCCACCTAGAGATATCGAGTATTTTCAAACGATCCAATGTGTTATTGAATCTAAATCCGTCTATAATTCCAGTAATCGTAATTGTATATATACCTGGGACTGCATAAGTATGCGTTGTCTCAGCTTGGTTCCATACAGTAATGCTATCTTGATTTCCATCACCCCAGTCAACGGTAAAGCTGTAGGTTCCTGTTGACTCCAGAGGGAGAGCAACTTGGTTCGATGCAGAAGAGCCTGCAGAAGTATTACTGGTGTTCCATTGTGAGATAAACGGAAGATTGGGCGCAGTAACATTTCCTAGAATAGCACTACCTAGAGCAACACTACCTAGAGCAACACTGCCTAGAAGAAAACTGCCTAAAGCAATATTTTGTAAGGGTATGGTCATAATATTCTGTTATTAGACTGTTACTCTTACATTTACTGGACTGGTTGCCCCTGCTAAAGTTGCGCGAACTCTAGTACCTTGTCCCCAACCGTTTGCAGGAAATACACTATTCAGCGTTGCCGTAAAAGTTACTCCATCAATAAATTTCACAGGTACAACAATTGCACCACCATCGTTAGAACGTTGGATTGTTACGGTTCCACCCCCGAAATCGTCTGCGGTCACAAAAATATCTGCTGGACCACCCTTCCATACGAAAAATTCACCTACGGTATCCTGATTTACGTTATCTAATAATGCTATAGCCATTCTATGCCTTAATAATTAAGTTACATCAAAAGTAAAAAGTTCTTAATTTTTAATAATATCATATTAAACAGGTTTCGGATAGGTGGTCTTGACTAACTGGAGGGCATCAAAGAATTCTACGGACTTGGGAATTTCTCCAGTATCCATGGAGTGATAGAGCATATCAAGCTGGTCACCTATGGGGGGATACGCACGTTTTCGTAAAGCCGTATAATCTTCAGGAACGAGCACCGGAGTGGTAAAAACTCCATCTAGGAAGGTATCTCCTATTGCAGCATTATCTCCTGTCTCCAGCACCGTATATGAGTATTCCGATGCATCCAAGAAGCTCTGTGTTGCTACAATGATATTATCAACAATACCGGCTTTTATAATCGCTACTCTCATAATGCTAATCCTAGAAGGTTGTTACAATACATTGACCTGCGCCGCCTGCGCCAGAATCCCCTGTCTCTGATCCACCACCACCACCTGCAGGCTGCACACCATCTCCCGCATTGGTTGAATCAAAGGTACCAATTCCACCATTGCCACCAGAAACGGAATTTCCGCCCGCTGTATTAGGCCCGTTATTACCACCACCACCACCACCGCCGCCGCCGTTAATGCTATCTCCGCCGTCTGTGTTGTTAGCATTATTATCCCCAACGCCACCACCACCACCACCGTATATACTCGTACCTGGATTCTGATTGTCTCCTTCAGCACCGCCACCACCACCGAATGTGGAATCCACGTTTGTTGCGCCTCCCAAGGGGTCTCCACCTTCTCCGCCAGGTGGACCAACATTACCTGTGTTTCCGGCTGAATAAACACCACCGCCACCGCCTCCTATACCATCACCACTTGCCAAGCCAGCACCTTCACCACCACCACCACCAAATATTATTGCAAGTGATCCAAAGGTTGTATTACCACCGACGTTTCCATCTGTGTTATCAATAGTAACCGAAGCACCACCTGCACCGATCGTAACAGTTTCTGTTGCACCTAAATCACCAATATCAAACCACACTTGAATATAAGCACCACCACCACCACCGCCGCCGCCCTCAACTGCGCCAGCACGCCCACCAGAGCCACCAGCCCCCCATATTTGCACCAGCACCCTTGTGCCAGAGGCGGGCTTCGTCCAAAGCCCAGAGGATGTGAGGGTTTGTATATCAATAACAGTTAATTGTGCTTTCAAGTCTAACCCTGAAATTTTACTAGGAACACCAGCCTTATCAACATAATATTGATCGGTATCATCCACCGCAGAGGTTGGTACGTAATCTGTATTGTCAGAGAGGTCTTTATCTACCTTAAGGGTATCGCCTGATGCAACGGTCGATGCTGAAACTTTCTTTGGTACTCCGTTGTCGTCTATATAAAAGACCTCTGTGCCATCAAGTGTAACTTTCGGTACATAAGTAGCGTCATTTGACAGGTCTTTCTCTACTAAGGTGGCGATGACACCACCCCCTCCGGAAGCCAAACTATAAGGAATAAGAATAAACGCACCGTTGCTGGTATCAGCCGTCTCATCAAAAATAAACTCTGCATATATTGCATCGCTTAAGGTGGAGGCTGGAAGCTCTGTTCCATCTTCATTCAATGCTTTCTTAGTGCCAAATTGTGAACCAGCATCCTGTCCTATACTGATAGTAACGTTTCCTGTATTAGTTCCTATGGGATAAAACCCCACACGGGCACCATGTAACGACACATAATCAGGAGGAAGTTTAAGACCACTTACACCAGTAACAGGCGTTAGAGTGACAGCATCTACGGTTCCTGCTGCTTGAAAACTGGATGCTCCCGCCCCGTTTATGAAGAGGGCTTGGGATTGCTGTGTCGTATCTTCACCAGTCCCATCTTGTGAAGTTAGTGTTAAACCAGCACGTAAGACAGACTCCTTGTTCTCACTGCGTAATGAGTTATATTCGTTTGCCCCATCTTTTGTAGGAAGATTACTATCAGGAACACCGCCTAAGTTCTGTTTTGTCTGGTAATCTCTCATGTGACTCTATCACTTTTTAGGTTAAGTTATTATAATACACTTTAATATAAATCTGATTAAAAATAAAAAATTATTCAAATACCGGCTGTTATAGTAACAATTAAATCACTAATCGTTAAATTAACCACGTTTTCAATATTTCGTACTTTAACTTCTATATCATCATCATTATTTAGATTCACAAGAAATTGTAATGGTGTGGTTTGCGTTCTACCGCTTAACTCATTACGCATTACAGCATTAGGAATTAATACATTATTTTTAAAAAATGCAAAATCATATAACGCGGTACTTACTGCCGCTACACCTGACATTACTGCATGTATTGATGCAGTAGTGGATTCTAGTCCTATATATTTAAGAATATTTCCTGAATGTGTTATTCGTTCGTTCTCAACACCAGGTACAGTAGTACCTTCAATACTCTCATAAATGTTTTGTGTATTTATAGTGGTTTCAACAGCATTTTCGGACATCGACATAATGCCTACTACTTGGCTGTCTTTGACACCCGACACTCCCGATACTCGGAAGTTGATTTCGGTTCCATCTAATCCAGTGGGGTCAAACATCGTCCCCCCAATCAAACCAATATCACGCACAGTAACCCCTGGTACCACAAGAGCGTTATCGAAATTGCTACCAAAACCCCCAACCCCGGTAGAAAGAGCAAGACCGGTAAGTGATATCACTTGAGTAAACGTACCAGAAAAATCAAAAATGGTAGTAACCGCAGAAGTTTGAAAGGAGCTAAAATCAACACCAATGAATCCTCCATTGTTAAAAGTAAGCCCTTCGGTGAAATTAATCATATTCACACGGTGCATGGTGCAGACAACACCATTCACGTTACCCAATGCTGCGAAACCCGAAGCTACCATACCCTCCATATTAACAACACCACCACTTGCAGAATTAATATCAAATAATTGCGTTGCACCCCCACTAAGGAAAAAAATGTTATTTATTTGATTGAGCGTAGCGTTAACAATTTTGATAGCCACCGCCCCCAGAAACGTAATGGAGTTTACTGAGGCTCCTACGTCTATGATGTTGGTATTATCGCCAAGCACCCACGTATTTGATGTTACTATAGGAGCGAACATCAAATACGTTTTGTTACTTTCTAAAAACAATTCACCTGATACCGCAACACCGATATCAGATTCCTGATATACAGGTACGATATTATTCCCCATGAATAACTGATTGAGACTTTCAGGCAAAAACCGCTTAGTGGTTCCTGTGGGAAGCCCCCCTTGTTGACAAAGCATTCCGTCACCAAAGACGGGGAGGACTAGATCGAAATCATTAATTACTTTATTAACCACAATATTCTACAAAACATAAATTAAGAAATTGTCAAGCTCGTCACCAATAACATTATCAAGTTCGTCAATTATTCTAAAGCTATCCACTGCTGGCGGTGGGGATTTCTCTTCAAATATTATTAATACATTTGCTGGTACAACGCGTATTAAAACACAATTTATTTTAACATTATCAATGGCACCTGTAAAGATATCTTCAAATTCTCTTTCAAAGAAAGTCCCTTGTGTTAATACTTCGGCCACAATTACAAACTTCTCATTGGTATTACCAAGAAAAGTGGCCTGAAAATCTCTCTCGAAACCAAAATATTCAGTTCCATTATGTAGAGTTACTACACCCACTCCAAATATTGCATCAACATACGCCTGCATTTCGGCAAGTGTGACAATAGCTTCTTTCCTATACCGCTCTATGACGGCATTCCTTCTGCTTTGTATATCGGTATCAGTATCAGCTCCAAAACAATCGTCTGGTAGTCCAACGCTCTCTTCCCATTCATCTATGAATTTAGTGGTGGTTCGTATGTCGAATTCACATATAAATTCCTCCAATTTTACTTGGAATAAATTGAATGGATATGCCGTTGCAACAACCAGCCCTCTTAGGTTGGTTCCATCAATGTTTTTTGCCTGCCACACCTGCCCTCGGGGCATATGATCGGCCAACTGGTCACCTGTGCCGAACTTATCAGGTGCTTTAAAGATTTCTTTAGATATTGTCAAAGGTAACACTCCCTAAAACACCTATCTCACCACTACCTATCACTATATCGCCCGTGGGGGTATTTAATGAAAAACTTTGCATAAAGTCACCCGTGACGAGGTCTTGTGTGTTTTGTATTGATCCCAAGAAAGATGCCTCCAAAACATCCTGCTGAAAATCAACACTATCCTCAAAGAACGCACCCAACTGGTCTATAATTGCCTGGCGCATTGTAGAGGTGTTTGGTGTGAGGGCACTGAAATCAAAATCCACTTGCACTCCAATAGGTGCAAAAACAAATACATCGCCTTGAAACGTATTTGCTGGTAATTTCCCATTATCAAGAATGGCCTGTTTGGTTGTATTCAAGATTGTTTGTGAGGGGATGATATTGGTGTCATTATCCCTCAGGATATAAATCACCACTTGCCCTGCAACAGGAATAAAACCAGGGCTTGGGCTAGGATCGCAAGTCCCTATTTCTGGATTGATAACAAAAGCACGTGTGTTGCCCGCCACGCCCAATGCGGCAAGTATTATTTGATCATTCGTAAACACACCCTCTATAATAGAGCGTGATAATAGAATCCTTTCCCTGTATGCATCATCAGTTTCAAGATTAGCACCGCCGGTTATGCCGTCGAACTGAACCGACCCTGTGCTGTCTACGTTTGTAATGGGCGTTACCAAAGTAAGAATTGCACCATTCGTAAGATTTGCAACGCTTCCAGTATCAAGGGACTTGATTGTTATAGGTGCGTAATCTCCACTCGCTGTGATTGTTCCGGTCGCGGGGCTTGAAGGAGTTGTTAGTATAGTGTAACTAAACTTGTCTCGCCCTATAACGGCTATTTGGAACGTGCCGTTGTACTCTGGCTCTACAGCCCCTGCCATTGTAATATTTAACCCTGTGGCAAACGTATGATCACCGTTGGTTGTTACTGTCACCGTTGTGCCATCACGCACAATAGAGATCACATCTATGCTATTTGTTGCTATAACGCCCACCGCATCACTTACATATTGCAAGCCATTTGCTGCATTAAACACAGTGCCTATAGGGATAATCGCATCCACCGTTCCTGCAATGCTTATAGAACCCAGGGAGGCGGACGCTGCTAATCTTGGCAAGTTCTCCAGTGCTCCCCAGAAATCCAGAAACTCACCTGTTGCTGTTTGTGGAAACACCTGCTTTTCAAGGTCACGTAAGATGAATTCAAGGCTATACGCCAATGCTCCAGCACTGGTTAAATACGGCCTGGAAAACTCATTAAATATTGTAGGGTCGGCTTCAGGAATCTGCCTTCTAAACTCCGCTATTGATTGCGCTACAAGCTCACTAAAACTATGATATATTATTGGCACTGGTTGCCCTCCAGATTGCTGAATATCGCTGGTTTTTACCTTGCGGTGTCTCAATATCAATAGATATTACAATACTACGCTCCGTTACTTGCTGCACACTGACAATTACGGTTTTTGCTATACCATCTTCCACAAGCCAGTCCACCGCCTCCTGTGCTGCAACACGTATTTGATTAAGGATGTTTGTTGTAATTCTACTTTGGTCGTAAACCCATAGTGTCGACCCTATAGACCGGCCTATATTAGCGGTTAATATATTTCCAACCCATCCACGCCTGTTATGGGCAGTTGCCACCTTGTCACTTGAAGCACGGGCATCTGTAAAAAGGCTCACAATTAAGGCAGTTTCCATACCGTCAGTACTTTCTAACACACTGTTGACAACCGTAAGATCATAGATTCCTTCAAAGGGGGCATCCTGTCTTTTTCTTAAAAGTATATCCTGTTTCATTGTGGTGTACCTGTTGTACTTCCTCCTGAAACCACCCCACCGTGTACATGGTTCTTCAGTGATATTCCATCAGCTATTACATCGCAATTTGTAACATTGATTGTTGCATTCGTTACGTTAATATTGCCGTCTGTTGCTACCAGAGTAGTGTTGTTGATTCTTAACTCTATTGTTTCATCATTTCTGAAGATAACCCATATCGACTTTCCTGGAACCTTTATACCGAATTCGTCATTATTGAGAACGGCTGTTTCACCTTTAGGCATTAAGGCAATAGCCAATTGGTTGCTCGCATTACCCAGCAATGAAAAAAGAAGAGAGTTTGTTCCATCCTTTGGCTTGTTGATAAAACCATACGGCGTTACAATACGTGCCTTTGGATTTTGACCCAAAAACTTAAACTTTCCAAACAAACCTTTACTATCATCTTGAAACTTAGAAACAAGAAGTCCGTTTTTTATTAATGATTTTAGTCTATGCATCATGAGGCTATTGTATCATTCCCTGTGTCTCTTTGGAATGGCAGAGTCTCATCAGGAGACTCTTCCGAGAAATTATCTTCTATTGGGCAAACGCGTTTATCTTGCTCTGTTATCTCACCACGTACTGTATATGCTTCTTTCCTTGTAAAACTTAACGTAGTAACTGTTCCTCCACTCAGGCTAGCAGTAAAATCCACATCTCTTATCATGTACGCACCCCTTACATCAGCCAACTCATCATGAATGAAACATATAATCCCGAAATCCCAAAGCTCTCCATCGATTTGCGTAGCCCCCACTAGATTGACAGAGTAGGTTAAGGATTCGGCACGTCTTATGTTGTTAATTTCTTCAGCGCGTTCTTTATTCTCTTCTGTAGACATGGTTTCTTCAGCCTGTATTTCCAAAAACCGACCTGGACGTATTTGTGAATCCACACTTTCCCCCTGCCTATCAACACCTTCTGTCTCATCCGCCTCCTCATCAGCCCCAAAATTATCTTGCGATCGAACCTTGTATAAATTATATCTTTCAGAATTATCAATAATTTTATTAAAGGATTTTATATTGTTCCCGACCCCATCTTTCCTTTGTATGATCCTATTTGGACTCACTCTATCAAGAGGCCTATAGATAACAAGGTTCCCTATACCGTCACTCACAAGATAAACCTGCTTCTTGCGTGCGAAGCTAACTAGATGCTCGAGACATTTTGTTCCACTTGATGCATCAATTTCAACTTCAGAATCAAATATTAGACTCTCACCTACTACGTTTTTTACGGTTATATTTAGCCCAAGAGCCTGGATTATTTTCTTACAAAAATCTTCTAGAGATATAGGGGTATCAATATGTTTCACGGAATCTGGCACACTACTGTCGATTAAATCCTGTAGATTATCACGTCCATTTACGCTTACCTTCAGTCCCTGTGCCTTTGATCCCGAAGCCTCGATAGCATCTACATATCCTGTTATAAGCGGTTTCTGATTAAAAACCACATTAACCAAACTACCAACTTTTACAGGATATTCCTGTGGACTTTTGTTCGTGCTTGCAAAAGAGAAGGAACCGCAATTTGTGGTTATAGAACGGCTTACAGAAGCAGTCTCCCAGAATGTAAAGAGCTTCCCATCTACACGTATCTCAAACGTCATACATTTTCCCTTACTTTAAACACAGGACTGTTCCCGCTTAGAGAAATAGCAGGCTTTGTTGGATTAAGATTCCGAAGAGAAAGAGTTTGGGTTTCAAGTTCATCTTCGTTCTTTAATCCATCCGCATATAATGTATATGCCTGTACAAAGGAAGAGGATGCCCTTTGAATATCAACGGAATCAATTTTAAATACCTGTTGCTCTTTTTGTTCCAGGACATTGAGGGATGCTATCCTTAAATTTTCAACGCTATCACGCACCTTATCATTGGACTGCAGTATGTCTGGATCAATCGTATCATCGCGCATCAAAGTCTCATGGTTCTCTTCCAGTGCCAAACGCACGTTATTGATATCCTCTGAAGTTGAATAAATTGCCGATGAAGCCACCTCATAGCTTGTTACAAGGCTTGCAATTCGATTTACGTTTACAAGAGCAAGACGGTTGTTGTTACGCTCTATACGTCCGGCTGTGGTGGGATTCCATAGGGGAATATTCTCTCCCTCACTTATGAAGGCACCTCTTAGAATATTACTATCTTTCAAAATGACACTTCCAAAGTCTGAAAGTTTTAATAAACTGTCAATTCCGATCCCCTTGGATAGCCCAATACTAATCTCCTGCCACAGCCCTGTGATGGTTGGGGTTCCTCCGATCAGGTTGTTAGCCAATGCTGTTGCATTCCTCACAAAGTTTGGTGATGAAGTCTCGAACAGAGTAATATTTCTCTGCATATTTTCAAGGTTTTGACTAGGTACAATATCCTTGAAACTATTGAAGGCTGTTTGTGCTGTAGCTAACAAATCAGATTGCGCCATCGCTACATTGTCCGCATCTTTTGGAACCTCCCATAGATCAATAAAGGCTGTTTGCATATCTTGCCTTGCAGTATCTCCCAGGCTAAATACTTCCTGTTTGTCTGTTATTGAGCTTACAGGTGAAGGCTCTATGCGACCTACGGCAAACTCTAGACTAAATTTAATTTCTCCTATTTCGGTCTGGATTGCAGTTTTTTTGTAAGGTAAAGCAAATACATCCAATGCTCCAAAGGTTGGCATTACCAAACGTCCAACACCCTCTTCATTTAATACCGTTTCCAGACGGGTTGCCTTATCCCTAAAATCCAGACCATGCACAAAAGCAGGAAAGCTGATTTTTGGGGGTATCTTTCCAAGGTCTTCCACAAATCTATCTTCTGAATTCAACAATTCATGCAGTACAATCTTGCGTCCTGCTGAAAATATTTCACTACGTACCCCGAATGGCACGCCTTTGAAAGAGCCTTCTAGCATTTGTGAGGTGAGTGTATCAGTCATTAATAAGCTGCTCCCGTGCGCATGCTAATGTTACTATTGACAATCTCCGCTCCACCACTCGCGGTGACTCCGATCTCTCCACCAACTGTGACATCCACAGGCTGTCTAATAAAACGATCAAATCTACCAGCAACGTTTTCCCTCGAGGTCTGTGTATTTGCGTTAGGAGCTATGCCAGAAGCTGTGCCAACAGAGGGTGCGGTAATCTCTTTCCCTTCTTCCCCTTTCCAAAACATAAGGGCACTTGCTGCTTTTTTTATGGAAGAAATAACCAACTCCCAGTTCTTGTATACCCCATAAACAACAGCACTGAATGCCGTAACACCCATTATTATCCATCCTACGGGGCCAGCTACTGCAAGCCACAACTTTACAAAGGCTCCGCGAAGAATTCCTGATGTGAGTGCTGCTATCTTTGCAGCCTTATCATAAACCATGGCTGCTCCTGCTGTGGAGAGAATGATAGCCCTAACTCCAGTCAACACAGACATAAGTTGCCCACTTGCAAACGCATATGCAAAGGTGGCAATTCTTATGGCAACTAGTGCTCCAACAACGAAAAAGATAGGGGGTAAAATCCAGGAGAATTCATCACTAAGAAAAGTTAAACCAGATAACAAACTAGTCAAAGCTATTATAACAGAGCTTATAGCACCGCCCGTTTCAGTTGACCCCAAAAGGCTGAGTGTGAAACCTTCATACGCTGATGATAATCTAAGAGTTGTTCCAACAAGCCCAGCCATTTGTCTGTCCGCCATTTCTTTTGCGGTGCCACCTGCAGCTTTGAGTTTTTCCTCAAAGTTTGCTAATTCCTTACTGCCTGCTTTTATCAGTACCGATGCGGCTATGAATCCTTGTTCCCCAAATAAGTCTTTTAGAGTTCCAACGGAAAGTTTCCCCGCCTTGTCAAGATCACTTAAAGTACCAATAAAACCCTTAAAATCTTTTATCTTCCCCTGTTTATCAACAAAATCCCCAATATTAATGCCGAGCTTCTTGTAGAGTACGCGTGCCTTATCTAGGGGGGCCGACATATTCGTAAGCATTCTACGTAGTTTTGTGCCAGCGAGGGAGCCTTTTAGCCCTTGGTTCGCCATAAGTCCAATAGTAGCGGACAGAAGCTCCACCTCAAAACCAAGGCCGCTTGCTATTGTTGCACTTGTTTTGTATGCCTCCGCCATCTCAACAACATTTGTATTGGAGATGGCCTGTGATTTGGAAAGAACATCATTAACTCTCGTCAACTCACTCACTTCCATCCCCATTGCAGCTAATACATTGGTTGCTATATCTGCAGCAATCGCTAAATCCATCTTACCGGCGGCTGCAAGCTGTAATGTCCCAGGGATTGCTTCAAGGACTTGCTGTGTATTTAAACCAGCCTGAGCAAGGAATGTCATCGCTTCTGCGGCCTGTCCCGCTTTATAGGCGGTGGTTCTTCCAAGCTCTTTAGCAACCTTCTTCATTTCTGCCATTTCTGAAGTGGTTGCCATTGTCACCGCAGACAATCTATTCATAGCACCTTCAAAATTCAATAACGTCCCCAACGCCTGTTTAAATACAAGAAAAGCCCCCCCTATCGTTAATAGTGGGTGATTCTTTAATGTATTTCTTATTTTACCAAATTGCCTATCTATCAACCCGCCAGCACTCGCAGCCTTCTTAAAGTTAGCCGCAAGCCCCTTGACCCCAACCGACATTTGCTTCAGCGGGGAGCTAAACTTGTTCGTGACAGAAATTATATATGAGATATTAAAAGCCATGCGCTACGCTTTATTGTTCATTTCTCGTTTTACTTGCTGATGTATACGATTTATCGCACGGTTAAAAACGCATCGCTCATACTCTAGCAAGGAACAGGCTTCAATATAACTTATAGTATTTTCACTTCCGTAAGCTGTTCGGGCGCACTCTTCGATGAACTCATCATCTTCCCAAGTGAGCCTATACCAAAAAAAGAGCAATATCCTACTGCCATCCTTTCTTGATCCTCTGCAGTCATAGCGTCCCATATCCCAGCATTCATGGGAGTATCTCCATTTAATTTAGCAAGTGGTTTTTGGTCGTACTGAATCAATGCTTTCTTAAACGTGCTCACAAAAAGATTCAAAGTATCCTCTTGGTTTCCTGCCTCCAACGCCAGAGTCAGCATATCCGTCATTTCTTGTGTCTGTGTGGCGTGCTCTTCTTCCGTAATATCTATCAGAGTCTTACGCTTCTCTTCCTTTTTATTGTCCTCTATCAGAACGACATTCTTTTGTGCTCCCATTTCCCCTAACTTTTGCATCTTAGGAAGTCCGGCCACTAGAGCACTGGAAATAAAATACTTTAATGATCTATATGTACCTTTGTTTATTGATCTCGGTTCATACAACGCTATATGATCACATTCAATTACAACATCGGGCACATCTTTTTTTTTGCTAACATTGATAATCTGGTCTTGCGGTATAAACCGCATAATCCCATCTCTAAAAGACATAATCTATACTCCTTTAGCCTACTGTTGCAGGGGTTCCTTTAAATTCAAGAGACATTACACCGTCCGCTGAAAGTGGCAAATCTGGATCGTTACATAGTGATGCATTCTGCAGTGTGATGGACGCCGCTGATGTGTCTATTACACTTTCAATAGCACCTATCTCTATTATCCCCACCCTCTTTTTTAATGTCTGTATTAAACGAATATTATCAGGAGTATTATAGATATCGACCTTAAAGTTTCCTATTTTAGACTCCGCATTTACGGTATGCACAGCTTCGATTGAGTCCCCGCCTGCACTGGCTGCCCTAACATTTATCTCCCCTGTCCCTAGCATAAATTCTGCGGAATTTGGAACGATACCAATAGTATCTCCATCGAATCGGATAGCTGGGACCGAAATTGCATTAGGCATTGTTATTCTCCTATTTTTTTATTGACCAATATCGAAAGAAAGTGCGAGATTGTAGTCGATCGTTCCCAATTGTGTAACGATCGGAAGCACACCATTGATGGTAACACTGCGATTAACAAGGCTTCCGCCTGTAATCTCGACTGTCGTGTTATCACTAAAGAACTTCTCTGCATCGCTACCCGCCTGCACCAGAACAAGATCAGACAAGTCACGGTAAATACTCATGAGTTTCTGCTTGATAGAGGCAGTATTTTCAATTGACCTACCCGACACTAAGTCGCCCTGCGTCAAACGGCTTTGGGCATAGGTAGCTTTCAATGTATTGAAGATGATTTCCCTAGAGACACTGCCTGTATCAACGTAGTTCAAAAACAGGAAACTATCATTCTCATTTCCTGCTGCATCTGTAGTTCGCGTTGTAACAACCGGTGCCATAATCATACCGTTTCTTGCAACATTGACACCAAAGGTCGTGAACCCTTCACTTTCAAGTTCTATTTGTTCACTGGAACTATATAAATTAGTAGCACTTGTTACAGGTACATTTTTCAGTGGTGTGTTGAAATATGGTAGGGACGCTAATGCAGAACCCCCTGTTGCATCGCGTAAAGCATTTTGCGCTACAATCAAATCTGCTATCTGCGCACCAGTCATGAGGCGTTTTGCTCGTATTCCTATGAATAATGCGGCCACCCAGTCAGGGGGTATAAGTATAGCGGGGCCATTCTGTAAAGTAGTTGCCAATACATTGTTTCCTACCATCACAAGGGACTGGCTATTAAGGGATGCCACAGCCGCTATAGCATTTGCGAATGTCTCGCTCCTTCCATGGAACACAACACCATCGTTGATACCGTTAGATACATTGAAACGACTATCAAATTCATCCACAGGAATACTCAAATTATCCTGCCAATATTCAGGCCATGAAACGCCTGTATACCGTATACCGTCTATCACATCGAATATGGTCGTCAATACGGGATCGTTTGCACCGCCCGTCCATGCGGTTGTGGAAAGTGTTAGTCCGGCTATGTTTCCTTGTATTTTGATGCCGTAATAATTACCTACCGTTCCAACATCTACGGCGGTGAAAGTAACTGTTCCTGCCACGTCCGCTTTTGTGAAAGGCAAGTCGCTCAAAAGATCATACGCCGCATCAATGGCGGCTCCTACTACCGTAGCAGTATCGCCACTTGTAACGTTTACCTTGACGGTGAATTGCTTCTCATCGACAGAACTTACTATCAACTCCCCGTCTGCAGTTGCCGTACCCGCCACAACAGCCGTAGCAGTGGCTGCCACGCCCGTGCCACTTTCATCAATGGGGATAACATCCAAGGCCGGTATAATGCCACCATCAGATACCTCCGCACCCAATCGCCATGCTCTGATACGCTGATACAATTCACCCGTCCCCACTAGGACTTTTATTTGATCGTCACGCAGGAGGTGCACATCTTGAATGAGGTCTCCATCTACTGCGGTGCCAGTGGTTCCTTTTTGCCCTACGATTAGATTCGTACGATCTTTAAAGGCTGTGACTATACTAGCCTGAAGAAGTTGAATATTAACGCGTGGATTTGAGGTTGGTGATCCCATTTTTATTCATCCTTTTTGAATTTTGAACTAGTTCTTGTTTTATTACCCACAATTTCTATATTTCCATCGATAGCAGAATCACGTAAACGTCTACGCCAATTCTTATCTAACGGTATTCCATTCGCATCGACTTTAATGGTTATTTCTTGACCGGCCTTTGCACCATGTAACGGAAAGGCTGTATTTACTTTAATCTTAATTGTTTTGTTTTCCATAACCTTTATTACTTTTGTTTCGTAGAAGTTGCTACTAAGCATATCATAATTCCTTTCACGTGTATTAACAATAATAATTCTCTATTTTTTACAAATTATGTGTAGTTCAGTTACATCTTTGCTCCGTGCTTTTCCAACAGTTTGTAGATATCAACGCACCCCGTGTCTTTGGACAAAGACAACGGGGTGGACCCGAAATAGTTCCTGGGATTAACGTCCGCGCCCGCTTGCAATAGTATGCTTACCATCTGTTTTCTTCCCCTTCTTGTTGCATAGTGCAAGGGGGTGTTGTTGGCTCTCCCTTTTTCATTAATATCCGCCCCTTCTTCAATCAGTCGCTTTACCGCTTCGGTTTTATTCTCTCTTATTGGCTCCCGTAATATTGTCATTATTTTACTCCGTGTTGTTTGAGTGATTCCAAAGTGAGTGTTGCTAGGGCAGTAACGGCTCTTCATCAAGGTCTATATTGAGATCCAAGATTGCCTCTGGATCACTATTGTTCTTCCATGTTGAGAAAATATCCCTAAACGCCACCTGCTGCTGTAGATTAAATCCATTATCTTCAATGGTGAGAACGCTAGGCACTTGCCAATTATAAACATGAGAGTAGTAGGAGGTTTTGTAGATTCCTGGAACGTGCCCTGTGGAGATTGTTACAAATCTTTGAACGGTGTCCGGATCATCAAAGAAAAAACCTAGAAGGGTCTTTACCAAAACCCTGTATACTTCACCATATGCTAAATCCTGCACTTCAAAACCTGTCGTGCTGTCATCAGTAGGGAAGAACACCACGGTAGAAAAATCCTGGAGCAGGATTTGTTTTCCTAAATTCTGTACAGCGTAATTTCCTATGCCATCATTTTCCATCCTACGGTCTTTGGACATATCAGCATCATTCATAATCACAAACAGGAAAGCCTCGCCTGTTGCGTTTTTGGTATAAAACTTCTCAGCCCTGTCTATGTCGCTCGCCCCTGTGATGCGTACGTTTTTGGTAATAGCCGCAAGCTCGATAGTGCCAGTAGGAAAATCAGGAACACCTTCCACCACAAACGTAAAATTATCTGTATCAATAACGGTATTGACCGAAACATCCCCGAGGAAAACACTGTCACGTTCCTCTAAAAGAAAAGCATTCGTGATATCTGGCGGGACTGTTTCACCCGATGGAAAGACAATCTCAAAGAACATCCTATTTGGGATGGAATCTATTTTATGTGAGCCGTCCCATGGACTTCCTATTCCTGTTAAGAATAGTGTCTTGGGATCATTCGGATTTTTAGCTTCCGTTAAATCATGCTCTTGTGCAGTACCAAACCTTAATGTTCCATCACCATTATCAACAACACTTGTTATTTCATTCTCAAAACGTCCGCCAGAAACGATTATCTTGCGATTAACACTTAATCCATGTGGGGTTAAAGTGTTGACGGTAAATACATTCCCTAATACGCTTACGGTATTCACATCTAATTTTTCCGAAAAGAAATCAGTAAAGTGCGGTAAATACCGTTGCAGGTGTCCAACAATATCACTTGGTTTTATCATTTCTGCAACTTCCTTTGGAGCCTAGAGTAGAAGATATTGATAGTGTCACCGCTTGTATCATTTACTGCTTTTATGAGATATTTTCTGGCTCCTGTTCGGCCACCCATTTTCTTAGTTCCATCTTCAAGAAATCCTGCATATTCCGTGTCAGCACCAACAACGAACTCACGCCAATTTGTTACTTTATAATCTACGGATTTAGCAAGTGCCCCTGTTCTTGTCTTTGGTGGTTCACCAGGGGCAGAGGCTTGGTGTCTCCTACCATTAATGGTATATATTCTTCCTGTACGGTTTCCTGTGTTTAAGATATTTCTTGTGCGCTTCTGTATAAGTTTCCCACTATCAAACCAACACTGCTTAATAACATCTTTATTGATCTGATCTAGATTCTTAATATCAACTAATACGCTCCTGTGCTTCTGATCCACTGAAATTTTAATCATCCCGATGCCGCCTCTTTATCTTCATCACCTCTGTCAGTACACTGGATAACAAGGGTGGAATTATCGCGATTAATGTTCTCAATTGACAATATACGGAAACGTTTATTGTCAAATAATATAACATTATTACTTACTTCCAATTCACTGAGTGCGGCTTCATATCGCACATAAAAGAAATCAGTTGGACTTTCCCCAGTGTTTACTTTACTGAAATTCTGTACCCCGCCAGCACTCCTTATCCCACCAACACTTTCAATCGCAGCCCAACGGGTAAAAAGTGTTGTAAACACTGCCACAGGCTCCACTTCTCCGAAAGATACACCACCCACTACTCTGCTTTGTATCTCTATTCTATGGGTTAGGTCTGCAGTGCACAGCTTTGTTTTTTTAAAGCGTTTAAAGGTGCATACACTCATGTATACACCTCACGTATTTTATATTGGGATATGGTAGAACTAATAGAACCTGGCAGTGATGGCACACCATCAGAATCACATTCGCAATCCACACAGTCCCCTCTCTTTTGGTTTAGGTAGGCCGCATACATCAATATAGCATTCTTGATCAGTTGGGGCACATCACCAGGCGTTGCATACCCGCACACGGCCTCTATGCCTATGGGATAGGCTACCGTAGTAGGAAAGCTCACCGTAATACCATTCGGGAATAAAAACCTCGTGTAACCTAACGAACGATTCTTAACGATGTAATCGGGGAGTACTACTTCTACAAAGTTAGTACCGTCAAAAATTTCTACGATATTCACCGTAATTATGGGAAAGCGCATGAAACTTATGAACTCATACGGCTCGAATCGTGAACACTCAAAATAGGTAAAGTTCCCTCTAATCGTTTGCGGCGGAATAATAATATTCAGATAGCCCTGTATCTTTTCCTCTGCAGCAATAAGGTAGCTTGTTAGGAGTGTATCTTCGTCAGAGGAATCTATTTTCAACTGTGCCTTTAATTCCGCCAGCGTCACACTGAAAGGTAACGTGCCGGCAAAAGGGACGGTGACTTCATAAAAGGCTACATTTGACATTTTGCTCTTCTTGGCCCCAGGGCACGCTCTGAAATTACAGCACGTTCTTTGCGAAGGAATTCAGTTGCCTCTTTATCCAATAAGTGAGTAAACATTGTGGAAAGCACCACACCCATATCCAAAAACTCCCCACTACTCAACACACATGCATCGCAGTGTGTTTCTTCCATCTCGTTAATCCACGCATCCCACTTTTCTGCAACCACATTAATTAGACCCTCGGGACTCTTTCTTGCTCTGTACCTATTAAGATATTCCTCTTTTAAATCACGTCTCGGGTAAACCAAAGTAAAAGGAATATCGTTCTCTACAAGTGCATCCCTAATTTCCTTGTGTGTTGATACAAAAATAATAGGAACCTTGCCCATGTTCCCTTCTATATGTGATATGTAATTCTTAGGAAAATTTGGGTTCCTAATCCGCTCCCCATCATCGTCCACAGACCATGAGTACACACTTGAATCTGAATCAAGACACGAGGGATTCTTTTCTACGAAATAACTTTTGCCCACACCAGGGAATCCTGATATTACCTGTGTCTTCATTATTTCCTCTTTTGAGGGAAGGTTATATTTCTTATCCTAGTTTATCCTTAAAGTGGATAAACTAGGATAACTTTGTTATAACTCGCTATTCAGCAACCTCTGTCTTTTTTGGGCGGCCACGTTTATTAGGTGCGGCTTCACCATCAGAAAAAGCCAGAGTTTCGCCAGGTGCCAAATCAGATATAGTCACCTCATCAGTTCCTTCCGCGACTTCCGATTCTTCCTCTGCTTTAGCTGCGGCTTTTTTAGCTTTGGAATCTTCGACCTTCTTTTTTACCTTATCAATAAGGTTTGCTTTTTTAACCAAACCAGAGCGGAGAAGCTCTTGGAGATTAAACCCATTTGCTAAGACTTCTTTGCCTTCCACCAATCCAAAAACCACACCAGGTTTTACATGGTATTTTACTGTCTTTTTAGCAATATATGTCATGAGTAATTCTCGTTATATGTTTCACTATGAGGATAAGCTATGCGCCGCCTTAGACGCATAGCTATAATCAATCTTCTTCTAGTTAGCATCCGTAGGAGCATGATGCGGAGAAGCAAGAAGTGCAACGCTGCTAAACTCACCACCGGTCGTAGTGCTAGCGGATACTATGCTAAGACGTACAAACCGTTTCTTACCGATATACCCAATCCGCTTCACAGTGTCATCATCAGCCGCAACAAATGCTGCATCTTCCGAACCTAGAACAAGCTCACTATCCACCGCCGCAGCGTCAGAAAGGTTTGATTCCTCTCCATCCTGAAGGGAAATAGCATAGGTTCCGTCTGTGATGGTTCCAGACTGTAGAAGAAACTCTAAACCCTCGAATGCCGCCGTGTCGATAATGGCACCAAGGGTTGTAGTATCACTGGTGATTTCTGAATTAACCAGTGCAACAACTCCGAAAACATTATTATGTAGATCAAATACATTACTCATTGTTCTTATCCTTTTTTTAGTTAAATTAAGAAATAATTTTAAGTCCAGCAAATGCCTCAGGTACAACAACTTGCCCAGTGTTGTAGGTACTGAATATCCACTGTATAATTCCGTTTTTCCCAAAGCTGAGTTCATCAACAAGCATTGTGACACCCGTGCGGTCAATAATGCGATAACCGCGTTTGAAATCTCCATAAAGCACAGGAATTTCACCAGGAGTACCATCGAAATTAGGCATATCTTCAAGGATGATATAAGGCACTCCACCGATCGTGTTAGGGGCACCAACGGCTAAGTTATTTTGCCAAATGAAATGATCATTCGTTGTCCCTTTGAGTAACTGCAAGAATGCAAGGGTTGTACGGTTAAAGGCATAAACAGGTCTGTTACCCGCCTTTGTGAGCTTAGGTTGTAAATTTATAAGATCGGCTGGCGTGATTGCACCTGCAAGCTCAGCGTTGTTTGCGTTAGCAATCACATCCGCATTACTCAATATGCCTTCAGGTTGTTTACTCCCTGTGCCATTAACAAACAGCTTTCCCTCTTTGTTCGCAAAGGCTTCCGATATAGCGGAGTTCATGATGTTAAAAAGATCAAAATTACTATCCAGCATCATATCGTTTGTCGCCCGCATTGTTGCACCCAGGCGATATGCGGTTAAAGTCTCCGATTCAAAAAGTACATCCGTTTCTTTCAACTCCTCTGCTTCACCTTCATAGAAAGCCTCAGCGAAAGAACCCTGCTTCGGCAGCTCTATGGATTTTTTCCCGACACTCATCACGGTGGCATGTGCGCGTACAGGGGAGCTGTCTCTAACTTTCTCAATGATCGAGGTTGCAAACTCATTTTGAATAAGGTACCCGCCACGAGTATCATTGTCGGTACGCAATAGACTCTTTGTTTCAGCATCCAGCGCAAGAACAGCATCCCTACCACCCTTAGCAAAAACAGTAAGTGCTTTGTACTCTCCAGATTCGCGCCAATCCTGGCCAGCAACATTGGATTTAGATTGGAGTATTAAAGTTTGCTCCATATCCAAAAGCCTTCCCTTAAGCTCAATGCATTCTTTTGCGTTTGCGGCGTTTTGACTAACAAGCTCTTGGTTGTGTTTCTCTTGTTTTGCCAATGTAGCGTCAGTTTTTTCAAACAGAGATTTAAATTCAGCACTATCCTTGCCGTATTTCTCCATTGATTCACCTAAGGCTGTAATTGCCACCATCCCTTTTTCGTTGTCAGCTTGAATTGTAGATTGATCTTTAGACATAATTCTTTTCCTTTAATGATAGATTTAAATCGGTTAGGGCTTTGGCAAAATCGCCAATCCCGCTAGGTGCTAGAGCATCCCGCTCTGGCGTTTTGGAATCATCATCCCGATTGACTCCCTTATATTTCGATGCAATTACTATCGCACCTTCTTTTGAGCACACATTGTTTGCAATCAAAATTCTCTCTAACTCCCTAGTGCTTAAACCCAGTGCTTCGGATTTCCCAAGGAGGTAGTTATTTTCAAACGGACTTTGTAAATCCATTCGTTTGTATTCGCCCGTGAGCCTTTGGGTGATGCTTTCCTTGTGCTCTTTTGTAATACTCAGATAGCCACTACCACCACGTAGAGAGACTGTTGCTGCAAAGATTGCACGAGGGATCGCGTAGAGCTTTCCTTCTATCACATCAGCAATAGGTAGTTTGTACGCACTAAAGTCCCCAGACTTCTCTTTATCAGAAAACAAGAATGCGCTTCCGTATGTCTCGCTTGGCTCGTCTGTTGAATATGTGAACTCTTTGACACGCTCGACAGCACCTTTCATATCCCAGGGGGTGTCACGTTCTGCTAAGGGTAGGTCTTGAATATGTGAAGAGGATTTGAAACTTGTAACGTCCGCCTGATCGTTTGCGGGTACGGTTACAAGAGAAACCTCAAAGAGTTTAAGTTCTTGCAGTTCCCTTACGCCGCCGTCCACGATTCTATCCTCTAACACTTGGTACCCGATAGACATATGAGAAACGCTACCGGCGTTCATTTGGGGTATAACACGCCCAGACACAAACGTATCAGCCCTTGGAAGTATGCCTTTAACAACCAATCCCTCGTTTGTCTCTTTGACCTCAATAAAAGAACCGATAGTATTACGTGTATCATGCTGCCATAAAACAGGCAGAAGGCTTTGAAACTCTGTATTTGGGATTGCTTTCGCTTTTACTTGAAGCTCTCGAATTGACTCTTTAAACGCCCCTTTAAGTATCCTATCACCGTGAGAATCCACATTACCAAACGTTGCGGCCAACCCTTCAAACATGAAAAAATCTTCGTCAAATTCATGAAGGTTTTTTACTTCAATAGCGAAAGTTCTTTTTTGCATATTAAGTAGGAATCAATATAAGTTTCCACTGGTACACCATTATTAATGGTTACTATACCATGTCCTTAACATACTTCAAGAAACTATTAACTATTCGTTAGAGGGTGGTATTGGCGGTGCTGCCCACCCCATATCGCCATTACCCCACCCCTTAGAAATCGGCGGGGTTTGGAATCCTGGCAAATCCACCCATGCAGTTCTCCTACGCACATACTCCAATGCATTATCCATGTCTTTCATATCAAGACGCGCACGCCTTAGTCGAAAAAAAGTCTTAATATAATCAATAACACGTAACATCTTAAGTCCCTTTTAGATTAGTTCGTTGACAAGCCCCGTTTATTAGCTTACACTCAAAGTCCTCACAACGTACACCCTTAAGTCGGGTTACTCGTTCAATACAAAACCATTTGCTATTTCATGTAGAGCTTACTACATGAAGGAAATAGACGAGACGCTGCTGCTTTGCGTTGTGAGAAAAGACCCGACACCCATTTCTTTAGTCTCACACTAAAAGTAGGAAAAATCATGACAGACAAAACGCCAAAGATAAAAACATCACCTTTGCCTGACATAAGGTTTAGAACCTTAATAATAGCAGGGTTCCCCTGTGTGGGGAAAAGTACCTTTGCAGCAAAAGACCCTGGAACTGTTGACCTTGATTCAAGTGCGTATACGCATTGCTGGGGTGAGTATGGGGAAAGGGTTAGGAACCCAAATTTTCCTAAGAATTACATCGAACATATAAAAGAAAAGATGCACACGGTACCGGTGATATGTGTATCCATACACAGAGAGATTATTGAATACCTCGTAAACGAAAACATGGTGTTTACGGTAGTGTATCCAAATAAAAGTTTGAAGGAACAGTATATTGAGCGATGCATATCAAGAGGAAGCCCCCGTGCTCTGATTAGAGCAATAAATGACAATTGGGATGTATGGATAAAAAACCTTGAAACATTGCCATGTGAGAAACTTGAATTACAGAGTGGTGAGTTTCTAGATGCCCGTACGGTGGAGTTTTTAGTGAAATTAAAAAAACTAAGAGATTATCAGGTTTCTATGGACATAGAGCCTGGAGGCCGCAGTGAACCGATTAAAGGCGTACCAGAGTTTTTTTAACGGTAACAACCAAAGGAGAGCAGCATGGCAAGATTTACTTCTGTAAACCCGAAACCCTTTCGGGAAATGGGTAGCCAAAAAGACGAAGTGCAAGTGGGCGTACACACCTCTGTCTTTGCTAGGTTATGGTCTGCATTCAAAAGAGCACACCATAAAAATATGGCAGAGATCAAAGACGCAATGAGACAAGGAAATGCAGATTTGAAAGTTAAACTGAAAAAGATCGATAAAGATACGAAAGACAATCTGGAAATACTCCGTAAGAAGAAGGAAGAAAATCCTACTGATGGTATGTCGACTGCACAAGTGTGGGGAACTGTCGCGATTATTGCTGTGGTTATTACTCTAATAGTAGGCAGTTTAACCCCCGACACCTTAGACGCTTCAAAAGCCATGACGCTTTGCTCAAGCCGGTTTCATGAAGGAGCAATATATGGATCGGATTTTTCCCCATGGAAAAGTGGGCACCTGGAGGATGACTTTCGTTTCACAATACACGCCGCAGGAACCCACACTAATATGTATGGTGCTGAAGTCAAAGTCACTATGGTGTGTTTAGTGAATAAGCTGGACTACAAGAAGTCTGAAAATAAAGCTGATGCTGTAACATCGTCTGTGTTGCGTCAGGGGCATATATAGGCAAATGACAGATATACGAATATTGAAATGATGTACGGCTTTGTAGTTATCGTGTGGTTAATATTCCCGAATGGTGCTTCTATTCCATTTACCACTATGGAAGCGTGCGAATCTGCGCGTTTGAAAATAGAAGATGTAAAAGTTATGTGGAAATCACAAAAGATAGACCCACAATGCTTACCCACCGGCGCTCCCCCTGGGAAAGAATAAGGAGAGTGAGATGTCTATAGTTAAATGGAGAAAAATGGAAAGTGCCCCGAAAGACGGTACGGTTATCGATATTTGGATGCAAGGAACAACACAATACAGGGCAGTGGATTGTTACTGGACAGTGCCGAAGACGCCCCCATCTTATGAGACGGACAAAAAAGGGTATTGGATTGATTCGGAGGGCAACTCATTATCTGAAGATGGTCGTTTCGTGCCCGTGCTGTGGATAGAGATACCACCACCGCTACAGGTATCACAAGAAGAACAAAATCTTTGTCGTAGGGTGGATGAGTTAATTTTCTCACACCGTGCGCGTTGGTTATTCAGAAATGAGAATATTGTTCATATCGGCGATTTGGTGCGGTTTACAGAACACGAGGTGTTAATGTCACCAAATATAGGTCTCTTTACTTTAAATGAACTAAAGGTAACCCTAGGTTCATTAGGCCTCCGTTTTGGCATGAAGGGCCGTGATGATTCACCCTCTTGACGCTTATGTCACAATAAAACGCGTACTGTTGCGTAAACTAAAGTGATAAAAATCCCCAGGTATACGCAAGAAATACTCATGCAATTTGAATACTTAGTAATCTTTGTCCACAGAGGTATTTTGTTGTACAATTCCCAATTTGTACATCCAGTCTCATAATAGTTCACACAAAGATGGCTAACTTTCTCACTTGCTGTATGTGAGAAAAACAAGGTGATTAGAGATAACCCAAACGACCACAATGCAGCAGTAATTACAGTTAGAGCAAAGTATCCATATTCTGACTGTTCAATGTATAACAAGAAGCCAATTGCCAGTGTCGAGATTGTTGCAATTAATGTATCGAGGGTTACTCGAGAGATTAAAGCATTTTTTAAATGATAGTCTTTTAGTTTTGTGTTGTCTTGTTCCATATCACTCCCTCCTTGGAAAATAATCAGCACTACACCTGCAGTTTATGAATTGAGCAGCACTCGCCCCCTGTGAGTTGTCTCCTGGGTATTTAAGCAAGTCTCCACCTACGGTAAAGTTCGCATTCTCATCGACTGTTACCCCATTCGTTGCCACGTGGCTAGCCCGCACCCTGTTGTCTCCTACGGTTATCCATTGCTTATTGATAGGCAGCCTCTCCGGCTCTGGTTCAAAGGGTAAAGGCTCTGGTATAGGCAGCACACCAACGGGTACACGCCCTGCTATAACTGCAGCCTCTGTTGATTTTGTGTTTTCTGCTGCGCTTTGTGTCTCTGTTTGCGCTATGGTGCTCGTTCTTACACGAAACTGTCGCCCTACAATGGCCCCTGCAGCAAGTGCTAAAGAAGTGGGGTTTACCTCCTCCTCTTCCTCCACTAACGCCTCACGTGCCCTTTGTAGGCCAACGTCAAACTGCTCTTGGTTTGTATCTGTGATAAGCCCCGCAACCAAATCGGATTGGGTATTGCGCCAGTTTAACAGAGCAATATCAATCAACGACTCCATTCTCTCAGGTGATTGCTTTGTGAGATAGGCAATCATACTCTTTCCGATACTGCCATCTATCACATTGCCTCTAAAAGCCCGTTGCACTCTATCGTACTGAGCGTCCAGTAATCCGCTCCATTGCTTTTCATAGCGGCTGGCATCTTGTGGCCTCCCGAAAGCTCTTATGCTCGCCTTGTAATCCCTCAACATTTGGTTAAAGAGAGGCGTTATCGCACGCTCAAATATCTTCTCCAGCCGAATCTTCTTTTGAAGCTCTGGCAAGTCCTGGATTGACTGTTTCGTGATTATGATGGGGACGCAGTTATGCATTGCATTATACACCCTTTATATCTTTAACTGGCGGTAGGTAAGCAGGTGGCCATGGCGGCTTATTGTGGTTCTGCTCATGCTCCACAGTGGTCGTGCTCTCTATCGCGTCTAGGCGTGCCTCTAAAGAGGTTAATTTCTCCCATAATATCATACATAACAAACCAAAAATGCCGGAGAAAATCCAAGTAAAAGCATCGTTCTGCATCATACGTGCTCCCCTATACTCCATCTTTTGCAATTGTGCCTGTAGACGGTATTGTTGGTCTCATAGCTATTTGTTTCGTATAACTCAGTCATATCTCTCCAACATTTCTTTATATCGTGTAAAATAATTTGTATATCTTCTGGAGTACTCCTCCCACCAATAAGTTTGAGACGGAGATATTCTAATATCTTTTCCCTCCACTGGCTTTTTCCAGCTTATCTAGGCGTTCTTCAATGGAGGTTAAACGATCGTCATTAGTTTTCTCATTGGCTTGAAATGCCTTTTCATGCAGGGTAGCAGACTTCTCATATTCCTCTAGTAACTTAAAATACTTTTCTTTGGATTCTTCTGTGGAATCCTCAGTTATTGATTTCCTATAAACCTTTATTAACTCTAAATATTGTTGCTCTATTTCCATTATCGCTCTCCATTTTCTGATTGTTCCACCTCTGCTTGTGAGGGATATCAGTAATACAATATCTTTCTATAACAATCAATCATTTCCCATCATCCTCTACACCCGCATCATCAAGAGTGAAGGTCTCACCCAGAGGAACCTGTGTTGCACTCTGATAGATTTCATCACCACCTTCTATGGATTCCAAACCTATAGAACTTCTGTATTCATTTGTTGATATGGATTTATCCTTAATTAATTTACCCAACTCTTCTATTTTACGGGTTCGTAGGCTTTCGATATCATTTGTATTATAAGTAATAGTGAACTGTGACGGGTCTAAACCAAAACGTGGAAGCAGCATTTTACCCAAACCACTATATACGCGCTGGAAGTTAGGCAAGACTGCCATATCGAAGAAATGAAAAACAGATTGTTCCAAATTATTAAGAGTAGAGGCTGCGGTATCAACTAAAGGCAGTGGAATTTCATATCGATTGTATATTGCCTTTCGTGCCACATCATCAAGGTTTAGATAATCCATATCCTTATTATTTATAGACATTTCTTGGAATTTTACATCCTGGGATGTTATTACGCCTATTCTACCAGCGTTACGGGGGCCAGAAAGCTTCTCATTTAGTGATTGGGATCGCACTAACAATTGGTCATCACTAAGTTCTTCATTAAACACGGCAACGAGGCTCATACGTCCCCCGTTATTGATGAGGGCAAGGTTGTATGTTCTCCCAGATATTTGCTGGTTGATTTCCGTTGATATGGCTTCAAGGGGGCTATCTGCTCTGACATTGTTGGCACGTGAAGAAAAACCAGCAATGTTGTAAACCTCCCTTAGATTTCCATTTAGGAACATCCATCTTCTTTCCCTATTGTTAGTTACACGAAAGAAGTTACCTTTTGCAGGCCCCGTGTTGACTAAGAATTGTTGTGGATAACCATCATTAATATTCTGTTGCACTGTGATTGCCTGTGGCTTTACAGACCAGAGTTCTCTTGGGGGTTGGCTTATGGCTCCTTCAGCGTAAACCAAACTATCATGGGTTAGGAGCCAGTGTCTCGATACCTGTCCTATGAACTCGTCCGAACTTTCATATCCGTTAGGATTCTTTATTAGTTTTAAGATATCCGCGTCTGCATCTAACTTACCGTCTGGGTGTTCTAGAACAGGTTTTATTTTTTCTATTTCTTTTGCTATTAAATCCACCGCATGGGCTAAGCTGGCACTACTTCTATAAAAGTCCATGGCTGCCGAGGGGGTGACAAAACCGTGTCGATTACACCCAGTCAAAAAATCATGAAGGCCACTACTATGGGCACTAGGAAAGGATTTTGTCTGTAGTCCATTATGGACTTTGTGATTTTTCTTAAAGAAATCGAGAATGCGCATACAATCAGTTCAGAAATGAGTAATTATTATTGTCTATAAAGCCTTATTTTATAATACACTAACTTTTAACAATTAAATAATTAAAATTCCGTTTCATGTAGGCATTAATCTTACTTAACGTATGAACGTTTGATACCTCTTTTACTGATAATAGGAGATTGATAATATAAGAAATATACTTTTAAAACAATTGGATGGAATAAAAAATGCACTTCTATGATGCTTTGACTTATAATGCAATTTCAATAGATCGCGCTTTACCCCGTTGCTTACGTACTAAACCTTTTACTTCTAAACGCAAGATACCATGATACACGCTGGGGGGTTTAATACCTAGTTCATCAGCAAGCTCCTGTATGGTAGGAGACATCCCCATATCGCGCGTTAATCGTTCTATGGCCTCTAAAAGCCTGGCCTGTGATGGTGATAGTTTTTTCATTATTTCGCTCCGTGTTTGCGTTTGTATTCTTCACCTGGTGTTTCCGCGCCGTGTTTTCTTAGGAGGTCTACGCCCTCACGCCATTGCCACCAAATGGCATAATATAGAGGGCTGTCGAAGTATCCTTTTGTGTTTATTGCCCCGCCGCGTTCTATATATTTAAGAAGCTCTTCCATGTTTGAGTCCATTATTATTTGGAAAATGCTAATTGGTTTATTCATTTTTCTCCAAAACATCATTACCATTGTTTCGCTCCGTTATTCTTTAGTTTTGACCCCAATACTTCATAGGCACCTTAATCCTCTGTATTGCAAACTTTTATTTCTATTATACTGCCATTATGGCAAGGCACCCCGGGAGGGGTTAACACACCATCCACAAAAACTCCGAACTTAAATCCCTTAGGAGTAGAGGATTCGAGCCTGGAAACTTCATCATGAAAATGTTGTAGACAGCCTTCATAGTCTACCTCTGTCTTCCCAGTATACTCGAGTATGGAATGTGTTGTTTTGGTATTTTGTTTCTTTTTTTGCTGTTGGATATTGTCCTCTGTCATTATTCCGCTCCGTGTTGTTTGAGTAGGGCTATAGTCTCGGGGATGTTTTCCATACCAAACCAAAGCCCTAGTCCTAGTCCTACTCCCCTCCATAAGGCATGGTCTAACGGTGTGGCGTTGTAGTTATTTTTAGTGTTAACGTCGGCTTTGTGTTCTAGGAGTAGCAGGATGATCTTTAATTGCCCTCCCCTTGCTGCATACTGCAACGGTGTGTTGCCGTATTTACACTTAACATTAACATTGGCACCTTTCTCTAAGAGTAGCAGTACTGTCGATTCTTTGTTGTGGCATACGGCATCGTGCAGTGGCGCATATCCGAACTGATTAAGGGATTCTATATCTTCTCCAGCTTCGCTTATGAGTGCTATTTCTTCTAATTCTTTTGCGGTAAATTCAGTCATTTTATTGCTCTACTTGTTGTTTATGTTGTAGTGCCTATTAGCTAATATACATTAGCCTTGTATTGGAGTCAATAGCTTTATTAGCTAATGGAATATAGGGGTATCTAGGGGTACTGGTGGTGCGCCCTGATAGTGCCAGTACCACTAGCAGGACTCACATAAACCTGCGTTTTGAGGGGGGACTAAATCACCTTATTTACTCCTTAAGTTGTTGATATTAGTTATTTTGAGGGTGGGACTAAACACCGTTTCTGCCAAGGCGCATACCCCCGGGGTATGCAGGAATATAAAAACAAGGGGGGTGCCCCTGCATAGGCTAACCTATGCACCGAAAGTAAGGGGGGTATAGCGGGAGGAATGGGGAAGGTTTTGGGGAAGGTTTTGGGGAAGGTTTTGGGGAAGGTTTTGGGGAAGTGCGGGACATAGCGGGACATAGCGGGAGACTAAAGAACCCTAAACGTCACGTGATTCTTCAACATTAAGTAAGTTAACCCGTAGACAACGCAATCTAGCCTGTCAGGCGACTCCTTAGAGTTAATGGCGACAAACTCACAAAGCTGAGTCTCCAAATCATCCAAGCCCTCCGCATGCGCCACTTTCCCTTGTTCGTATAAAGCTGCGACAGGTTCGGCTCTGGCAAATTTCCCTACAGACGCATGTACCGTCTCGACTTTTATAGTCGGGTCGGCGTTATTTATCATAGTCTTGACCAAGTCTCCACCCTGGTTTACCTCTGCTAGAATATAGTTAGCGTTATGCTTATGATATGCATTGATTGCACGATTCACCCACTCGTTCGGACTGGCCTTGATGGTATAATCAGCTTCTACAATCCCTTCGCCGTTGACATCCAGGGCGACAACAACGATCCCTGTCATGTCACTGTTTTTGTTGTTTGATACAGCCGGATCGATAACAACAACTCTTTTCTTTACTTCCCTGAGCGGTTTTGATTTGGCCTTTTCTATCATTGAGGAGTTCCACAAGCCGCCTTCCTCACCCATTTTTATTGGGGTTTGCATATATTGAGACAAAAACCGCCGCCTGTGTGCGCGTAATGCTTTTTCGTGCTTGTCCGTATGCTTAAACGGCCATAACCAACCATCGGCAAGATCGTTCGGTATTTGTATGCCGTGTGTGTACTCTTTAGGGTACGGTTTTTTGTTGTCGATAATCACAGGCAAGAAGAGGTGATGCCATTTCTCACCACTCCCACCTTTGAGTAGGTAGCCGGACATATCATCCCTATGAATCCTTTGCATAATAACTACAATAGGAACCGTCTCTACTGCCAGCCTGGACGCAATCGTTTGGCTGTAGTTTTCGTTTACTCTTGAACGTAATGTTTCGGAGTACGCATCTTCAGGCTTCACAGGGTCGTCTATTATAATGGCACCCGTAAACTGAGTTGAATCCATATGCCCCGCTCTAAATCCTATTACCTGTCCGTGGGTGGATGTGGCAACGATCCCTCCGCCGGCCTCTGTATGCCATATCTTTTTGCTGTCAGTATCCTCCTTGATGGAAGTAGGCCACATCCTCTGGAATTCCATGCTCTTCACTATGTGCCTACATTCATTTGAATTCAGCAACACCAAATTATCTGAGTACGAAAGGTGTAGGAACCTGGCCATTGGGTTTAACGCTATGCCCCGTGCGGGGTAGTTTATGCTTGCGATTATTGTTTTTGAATAGCCTGGCGGCACGTTAATGATGAGCCTTGATATAAACTCAGGATCGGAGGGGGATAGCATGGTTCTATCAAGTGCTTTTTGTATCAGGTGGTGATGCCTGTTGACAATCATCTTCCCACCGAACCTCTGATGGAAGAATAGACGGTTGAAAAAGATGCCGTCTTCTTGGCATTCGATCTTTGTAGCGAAGTTGAGTTGTTCTGGGGTAATCACCCTGTTGTTATCCTATTCTTGTTTAGGTGCGGGCTGGAAAGATCATTTTTAACGTCTTCAAGCCTACCTGTACTACTATTTCTTCTGACATTCGTTTTCACAACTATATACTTTGACGTATCAAAGCTATAATCAGAAAGTTTAGTAATAGTTTGCGGACTTGTACGGTTATTGGTTGACAATATAAGCTAACCCCGCTATTCTATGTTTATCAGGACATAAAATAAGAGGCTAGCAATGAACATTATACAGATATTCACACAATTTCCAAACCAAGAGTCTTGTATTGAGCATTTAGAACAAAAGCGGTGGGGTGATACACCGGTTTGCCCTTATTGCAGTTCAAAGCACACAAACCCTCTTAAAAAGCAATTGCGCCACCATTGTAACGGGTGCCGTAAATCCTTTTCCGTGAGTGTAGGAACTATCTTTCATGATACTAAAATTCCACTACAAAAGTGGTTCTTGCTTATCTCCCTAATGCTAAACGCCAAGAAGGGCTTATCCGCATGCCAGGCTGCACGTGATATAGAAGTGCGCCGCCCTACCGTATGGTCAATGATGCACCGTGTGCGTAAGTCTATGGTTGATAACGGTGATCTACTTATTGGTATAGTGGAAATGGATGAAACGTACGTTGGTGGTAAACCCCGCAAGGGCAATAAGAAAGACGATGACGACAACACCCCGTCACTACGTGGCCGTGGAACGAAGAAAACCCCTGTTGTCGGTATGGTAGAGCGCAAGGGTAATGTAAAGGCTTCCAAAGCATCAAAGGATACACTCAAAGCTAAAGACCTAAACGACCTTATCCGTAAGCATATCAACCCTGAAAAATCTGTGCTAATCACTGATGAGTACAAGGGCTATAATTCTGCTTCCACTATTCTACCGCACGCAACGATCAACCACTCCAAGGAATATGCAAGAGGTGGGATTCATACGAATAATATTGAATCGTTCTGGGCTATCGTTAAACGGGGTATCGTAGGCCAGTTCCACAAGGTTTCTGATAAGTACCTTGATCAGTACCTTGATGAGTTCTGCTACCGCTACAACGCAAGGAAACAAGACAGCAATATCGTGTTCGGGAACACCCTTGCTGGCATGCTGGGAGTATGATACAAAAAAAGCCCCCGTTGGCGCGGAGGCTTTAAACTTCAAAACAGGAATACATTATGGCAGATAAAGATTCTAATAGCAATCCACCGCCTCCTATTTTTCCTCCAGATTTACCAGAAAAAAAGAGCGGTTAAAACAACAACATTATTATTGCACTGATAGGAGCAATTAAAGCACAAATCATTCCCCATTGGAGCAATTGCGCTTTAGTTGCATTGTTGCTTTTATTTAATTCCTCGGATTTAACATAATTCGCTGATACATAGCACATTGAAATTGCAATACTTTCATTAGTTTGATCATTAATAATCTCTGGAACAAGCCAGTTCTTTATATCGGTTCCCAAGATACCATAACCCGTTGGTTTCAAGATCATTGCAAAGAAACAAGAGCTTAATATCAGGGAAGTACATAAAACTAAAGAAGCTACAAAATGAATACCCACCATATCTTCATAGGTTTTAATAATAAACCCAATGACGAATAAACTTATTGTAATGAATATACCAAAAAATGTAGCCGCCTTTGATTCTATTCCCGATGATGTATTTAAGGTATCAGTAATTCTTAATTCGGATTGCCGTAAAATTTCTTTAGCAGTTTCAAGGCTTGGTTTTGAATTCTGTATCTCTTGCATTGTAAGCATAGTGATTTACCTCTCTATCATGTTCACTCCATTATGGCACTAAACCCCCGTCCTTGAACAGTAATTTTTCATTAGTGGTATATTCTAGGTAAAACTGATTGCGCTGCCCTGTCGATTCATGATACAGGATATTGAGGGAAACTCAACCAATAACCGTACAAGTCCGATACTTTTTGCTGACGAGTTGATTATCTTTGGATTCAAATCCGCGAGTGAGCAGACCATCAAAAAACCCTCACTGTTTCCTAGAATCCAGGCTTTTGAGAGAGAATATTGCATACGTTTGTCTGGTGCTGAGGGGTTGTTTATAGAGTCATATATAGCACGACTAATCACCGCTCGCCACAAAGCCATTTCTCCACGTACTGATCCATCAACATGTTCTTCATATTCTTCAACCTTCAACGTATCTATGTTGTGATTCCTCATAGTCCCACACCAATGTGTACCCAAGCAAAAATACAGGTACCCCATCCTATACCTTCCATAATATTCATCTAAACACCCTCCTATATTCAGTTAATCGGTTGACTAAAACTCGGCTTTCTCCAATATCTCCGCTCTAATCCTCCTGTAATCCTCTGGTGACATTACATATGTGACTAGGGGGTTGTCCGCATCACCACCCACTTTGTGCTTTATGGCAGCATGGTTACCATCCATAAGGTTGAACTCCTTCACAGCACCAAGGGCGGAGGGGAGGCTGATAGGAACCTGGTTACCCTCTGCATCGGTCTTGTGTGCGAAGCCTTGATTAATCACCCTAAGCAGAGTCCCTTTTAGTTGGGATACCGTAAGCCCAAACTCTTCCTCTGTATTTGCTTTTGATATTGCTTGTAATTCTTTAATCCTTTTCCGAACCTTTTCTTTTTTATGAAACTCTGATGCTTTCTGGTGATGTGTATCCATAGAGGCTTTAGAATCAGGAAATACCTTCTTGTATGCGGTTGTCTGGCACCCATGGAGAATGTAGGATTCTGCGTAGACCGTTGCTTGCATGTCTGTTGGGTTAGCTTGGCTCATTATTTACCTGTATTTAACCTAAAACGGTATGTCATCTTCATGTTCCTGGCCTGGAAGCAATGGTTTGGGTTCTTCTTCTTTTTCCTGTACTGCGGATGGACGAGCACTACTCGTACCGGACTGATTTTTATAATCTTGACTGTTGAAATCGCTCTGATTACTATTGTCCTGCTTGCGATCCAACATCACAATTTGTGCTTGATATCCCTGTAAAACGATTTCTGTGCTGTATCTTTCGACACCTTCTTTGTCTGTCCACTTGCGGGTCTGTAGCTTCCCTTCCACATACAGCTTGCTTCCTTTGTGGACGTAGTTTTTGACAACCTTTACCAAGCCTTCGCTGAAGATCACAACGCGGTGCCACTCCGTCCGCTCTCGTTTCTCCCCTGTTCTTTTATCCGTCCATTTGTCGCTTGTGGCAAGAGAGAGGTTCGCTATTTCCCTCCCGTCTTGCGTGGAGTGGATATCGGGGTTTTGTCCTACATTTCCTAAAAGAGTGACTTTATTTACTGATGACATTTATGCGGTCTCCTGTTTCGGTTCTTTATCCTTATAATCCCTTCTCTCGCTTTTTTTCCTTATTAGTTCCATTTCTGCAAACTCATCGCAAAGCCCCATCGCGGCCGCGAATGGCTCTAGATGTTCGTATCGAAACCCCATATCATGAAGCTCTTTCAGTTGTACGTTTAATTCTTTAACTGCATTTACTACTGCTTCATGTCGATCACTCATATTCTGCTCCGCTATTTTTGCCTACGTGATGTTGAGTTTTCTTCAATGTAGAGCAACGCCTCTTGCGCATATCTATCGAGGGTTGTTTCTTTATCTTGTTGTACCCAGCCTTCTTCTCTCTCATATTCTCCGATAGCATCGTAGTAACGCTTTCGTTTGGTCGAGAAGTGATTTTCTGCCTTATCAGTAGAGTCCATTCTACGAAAGTTATCTCTCTCTATGTAGTAAAGCGTTTTTCCTGTGCTGTGGGGGTCTTGTTGAAAGTTATCTAGGATAGAGCGAATACCCCCGTCGTGCCGCAGAACATCCCATAACCACAAGAGCCTTCCTACACGCCCGTTACCATCCATAAAGGGGTGTATGCATTCAAACTGGTAGTGCATACGCAGGGCTACGGAGTCTGAATACAAACCCCTTTTCTTGTCGTTAAAGTCCTCTACAAACTCATGCATGAGTGTTGGAACTTTTCGGCATAAAGGCTTCTCTTTTCGGTTTACGTATACGGGTCGATCTCTGAACACACCCGCCTTAAATCGGCGTTTTTTACCCTCCGGTATTGGCATAGTGCCCTTCATTTGGATAGCA
>SDBV01000688.1_pt1 | contig 48867 bp, 37 predicted proteins | sample 2277081 | NCBI WGS metagenome assembly SDBV01 (sample SAMN10402039, study PRJNA504765) | marine sediment metagenome | isolation source: marine sediment core GS10_PC15, 223 cmbsf | place: Arctic Ocean: Southern Knipovich Ridge | collected 2010
CCATGCTCGGCTGGGACAACTTCGCCCACGGCGCCAAGCGCGTCCCGCTCAACGCCCGCTCGCTATGGCAGCGCGAGACCAAGCTCGGCACGATCGAGAAGATAGTCTTCACAGCCGAGCCCAAGAGCGACGTGCTGGCCTACATCTGCCTGCCGAAAATCGCCAAGCCGCCGTACCAGTGGTTCATCTGCGTGCAGGGGCATTCCAGCGGCATGCACAACTCCGTCGCCCTCGACTTCAAGACCAATAAGCGCAAGATCAAGGTCGACAACGAACAGGCCTTCGCCATCGACTGCATGGAGCGCGGCATCGCGTGCCTGTGCATCGAGCAGCGCGGGTTCGGCGAGCGGGGGCTGACTTACCCGAAGTATCCCAAGATCACCGGCTCGTGCTCCGGGGCGGCGACGCACGCTTTGCAACTTGGCAGGACGCTGATAGCCGAGCGCGTGTTCGACGTGGACCGCGGCATCGACTTACTTGCCAAGCGCGACGACGTGTGCATGAAGACGCTGGGCCTGATGGGCTTGTCCGGCGGCGGGACGATCACGATGTTCGGCTCGGCTGTGCTGTCCAGGATCAAGATGTCCATGCCCTCGGGCTACTTCTGCACGTTTAAGGATTCGATCATGGCCATGCCGCACTGCGGGTGCAACTTCGTGCCTGGCCTGCTGACGGTCGCTGAAATGGCCGACGTGCTGGGCTTGTTTGCGCCCAAGCCCGTCGTGGTCGTCACGGGCAAGGATGATCCGATATTCCCCCTCGCCGGTACGCGGAGCGAGTTCCGCCGGCTGAAGGAGATATACAAAGCCGCCGGGGCTGCGGATAACTGCAAGCTCATCGTCGGCGACGGCGAACACCAGTTCTTCGCCGAGCAGGCCTGGAAGGCCATGTTCAAAGTCGGCGACATCAACGTGTAAGCGAAATTGTAGGGCGTGCAACTTGTTGCACGCGGGGGTAACGGTTTCGCGTGCAACAAGTTGCACGCCCTACGGAAGAGACTGATAACGAGGTATCGAATACATGCCATACAAGCCAAGCCCCTTCGACCTGACGCCGCAGATTCGGCACGATCACATGATGACCGCCGAGCCGCCGGCCATGACGTTCCGCCCCAGCGTGGACGGCAAGAGCGCCAAAACCGTCGCCGCCTGGCAGAAGAAGCTGCGCGGCAAGCTGGGCACCATGCTCGGCTGGGACAACATGCCCCAGGGCAGGAGCCGCTGCGACCTTAAGGTGCGCTCATTGTGGAAGCGCAAGCACGAGCTGGGCACGATCGAGAAGATCGTCTTCACCGCCGAAGCCAAGGCCGACGTGCCCGCCTACGTGTGCCTGCCGAAGAATGCCGACGCGCCTCACCCCTGGTCCGTCTGCGTGCAGGGCCACTCCACTGGCATGCATAACTCGATCGGCGTGGACTTCCAGACCAACCGCAAGCCCATCCACGCGCCGGGCGACCGGGACTTCGCGATCCACTGCATGAAAAACGGCGTAGCTGCCCTGTGCATAGAGCAGCGCGGCTTCGGCGAGCGCGCCCTGAAATACAGAGTCGACGGCCCGACTCACCACGACGCGGAATCAGCCTACCACGCGCTGGTGCTCGGGCGAACGCTGATTGGCGAGCGAGTGTTCGACGTCGACCGCGGCATAGATTACCTCGCCACGCGCGACGACGTGTGCATGGATCGCATCGGCGTGATGGGCAATTCCGGCGGCGGGACGATCACGACGTTCTCCGCTGCGGTCCTGGATCGCCTGAACTTCGCCATGCCCTCGTGCTACTTCTGCACGTTCGAGCATTCGATCATGGCCATGCCGCATTGCCCGTGCAATTTCGTGCCCGGCCTGCTGCGGCAGGCTGAAATGGCAGAAGTGCTGGGGCTGTTCGCGCCCAGGCCGGTGGTTATCGTCTCGGGCAAGGTCGACCCGATTTTCCCGATCAGCGCCACCCGGCGGGAGTTCGCCCGGCTGAAGGCGATCTACAAAGCCGCCGGTGCCCCCAGCGCCTGCAAGCTGGTGGTGGGCGGCGGCGGACACCGCTTCTACGCCCGCATCGGCTGGGACGCGATGAGTAAGTTTACAGGTCAATAGCCAAGCCCGCTTGACTGACGGCCCGGCAGCGATTACATTTCAGGAGTCCAGAGACACAGGCAGCTATGGCAGAGACTAGACGAAACGAACTTCTTGCTCAGGTCGGCGGCTGGCCCGCAAGTCGGCGGGAGCAGCTGTGATGGACACCGCGCAACCCGTGGGCCTCATTGCCGGGCTGGGGCGAATGCCCTTTCTCGTGGCCGATGGTATGCGTCGGGCCGGCCGACCGGTAGTTGTGCTGGGCTTGCGTGGTTTCGCCGACCCCACCCTGGCCGACCATGCCGACGAGTTCCGCTGGATACGCCTTACCCGCCTAAGCGGGTGGATCCGGCGGTTCCGCAAGTTCAGCGTCAGCGAAGCCGTGATGATAGGCGGCGTGACCAAGCGCAAAATGTACCTGCCGCGGAGATTGCTGTTGATGCCGCCGGACCTGCGGACGATGAAGATTTGGTATCATACGCTTCGTAGCGACAAGCGCGACAACTCGGTGCTGTCGGCGGTGGCTGAGGAACTCAGTAGCGAAGGAATAGAACTGGTATCGAGCGTGGAATACTGCACGGAACATCTCGCAGACGAAGGCCTGATGACACGCACGCGCGTGTCGTCAGCCAGCGAAGCCGACGTGGAGTTCGGCTGGCAGATCGCCCGAGCCAGCGCCGATCTCGACATCGGTCAGGCCATCGCCGTCAAGGAGCGGGATATCATCGCCGTCGAGGCCATGGAAGGTACGGACGCCATGATTCGCCGGGCAGGCAGGCTGTGCCGCGTGAAAGGGTGGACGCTTATCAAGGTCGCTCGCCCCAACCAGGACATGCGTTTCGACGTGCCGACGGTAGGCCCCGACACGATCCGCCGGCTGAAGGACGCCCGCTGCACCTGTCTGGTCATCGAGGCTGGGCGGACCATCATCGTCGACAAGCCGCAAACGCTGGAGCTGGCCGACGAATTGGGCATCGCCGTCATCGGCAAACTCCCCCAGGATGCCGACAAGCTCTGACCTGACCGGCCCGTGCTCGACCGGGCGGATTACCATTGGCTAAGGGCATCCCCCAGCTGTTAGGGAATTGTGGATAACCTGCGGACAGGTGTCATTACTTGTTCTTGTGGCGGTGGTTACGATGTGAAGAGGATACAAAGCTCCCTGTTAACAGGTCACTTATTTTGCAGCCTTGAAAATCGGCCCCAAACACGCGAAAACTGCCGGATAATCCGCCAAATGTCCCTCCAAACCAGCGATTTCGACTTCCCGCTCCCTCCCCGGCTCATCGCTCAACAGCCCGCTGAGCGGCGGGATGAATCTCGCCTGCTCGTCCTCGCTCGCCGGACGGGTAAGTTGGCCCACCGGGCGTTCGCCGACCTGCCGGACCTGCTGGCCGAGGGCGACCTGCTGGTGGTCAACGATACGCGGGTGATACCCGCGCGGTTTTTCTGCCATCGGGCCACGGGCGGGCGGATCGAAGGGCTGTTCCTCCGCGAGTCAGCCCCCGGCGAGTGGGACGTGATGCTCAAGGGCGCCAACCGGTGCAAGCCCGGCGAGTCGCTTTCGCTGGCCGGGGCTGAGGGGGTGGCTCTTGAGCTCGTCGAGAATTGCGGCGCGGGCCGATGGCGGGCTGTGGTGGATGGGGATGAATCCGCAGTCGAATTGCTCGCGCGAGTGGGGCGAACGCCGCTGCCGCCATACATCCACCGGCGCGATGGCTCGCAGGAGGCGTTGGACTCACCTCGCTACCAAACCGTTTACGCCGACCCTCCCGGCGCGGTGGCTGCCCCGACGGCTGGGCTGCACTTTACCGACGAGCTGTTCGCCAAGCTTGCTGACCGCGGTATCGAGACCACGCGCCTCACGCTGCACGTTGGCGCGGGCACGTTCCTGCCGGTGAAGGTAGACGAACTAGCCCACCACGAGATGCACGCCGAATGGTACGAACTGCCCGCCGCGGCCGCCGAGGCCATCAGCGCCGCACGCGCCGCTCACCGGCGCGTGATCGCCGTCGGCACCACGTCCGTCCGCGTGCTGGAGACCGTCGCCCGCGACCAACGGCCCGCCGACCGGCACGCGCCCCTGCAGCCCGCCAGCGGCTGGACTGATATTTTCATTTACCCGCCAGCGGACCTCCTGGCCGTCGACGCGCTGATCACGAACTTTCATCTGCCCCAAAGCACGCTGCTGATGTTGGTGGCGGCGTTCTGCTGCCCGGGGGGGATGAGCGGGGTTGAGACTATTCTCGGCGCTTACACCGAGGCTGTGCGGGAGGAATACCGGTTTTTCTCCTATGGCGATGCGATGCTGGTTGAGTAGGCCTCGCGACGCCGAAAGGCAAGCCGGGGCGCACGCCCAGCCCATTTCGCGCATCATGCCCGGGTCTATGTATTGCGCGGCGGATATCCTCATCCGCCGCGTTGCGCGCATCATGGCCGAGTCTAAACCTCAGACCTCGTGCAGTCACACCTCACACCTCAAACCTCACACCTCTCCCCCAGGCCTCAAGCCTGCTTCTCGTACGTATTCACCAGGCTGCGGATCTTTAGCTTCTGCTTTACTTGCGTAATCGTCAGGTCGTTCACTGGCGATAGGTAGATCGTCACCGGCACGCCGGGGGGGAGGTGGAAAAAGTTGTCGGTCATGATGGCGTCTTCTCCATCGAGCTCCAGCCAGACCCACAGGGCGGGGCGCTTTGCGGTGAGGGTTATTTCGAAGTCGCCTTCGTCGGACGTCTTGATCTTCGTTTTGATCTGCGGGTCGGGCAGGTCGAGGTGTTTGGGGCGGGCGAAGGTTACCATGTTGGTCGAAATCGGCTCGCCGGCGATTGACAGCTCCAGCCAGAGGATCAGGTCCCGCTGGCCGAACTCTTTCAGCGGGTCGGACAGGTCCAGCACTTCTATTTTCTTGCTGGTGTTGATGGGCGTTTTGATGCTGCTGGAGGACTCCGCCAGCAGCTCGCCCGCCACCGTCGTCAGTGCCCATTCCAGCTTGGCTGATCTGCTGGTGAGCAGGTCGCTGGTGACGTAGACGTCCACCATGCCGGTTTTGGTATCTTCTTCTGCGCTTACCAGCAGGCGCGAGTTGAAGTTTGCCGCCATGTAGTGCAGGGCCTTCCAGCGGCCGAAGTAGTCCAGCGACGCCCAGCTCGCCACGGGCCAGGTGTCGTTGAGTTGCCAGTACAGCGTGCCCATGGATCGCGGCATTTCGTGTCGCCAGTGTTCGATGGCGGTTTTCATCGCCAGGCCTTGCAGGATTTGGCTCAGCCAGACCGTCGATTCGAAGCTCGTCGGCAGGCGGAACCACTCGAGCATGTAGGTCATTATTTTGGTGTTGCCGATGGGGCTCCGCTGGTGGTGCTCCATGATGTAGCTGGTGACGTTGCGGTCTTTTGGCTCGGTGAAGGCGGCGATGGTTTTGGGCTCGGGGAAGCTCTGGAAGCCGAACTCGCTGCAGAAGCGGTCGTTGCGGGTGCGGTACCATTCGAAGTCTTCCGTGGCGTGCCACACCATCCACAGATGGCAGTCGCCGCTATCGGGGCTGTTGTAGTCGGTGCGGTCCAGCGGGGCGTGCGGGCTGCCGGGGATGTAGTCGGCGTCCGGGTCGTGCTTGGCTACGACGTCGCCGAGTAACTTGTCGAACAGGGCTTTGTAGTCTCGCCAGCTCATCACGCCGTCGGTCCATTCGGGCCCGACCTGGCCGCCCTCGATTTCGTTATTACCGCACCACAGGGCGAGGCACGCGTGATGCCGGATTCGCCGGACATTGTCGATGGCCTCGGCGCGGACGTTCGCCATCCACTCATCGTCGAACGATGGGTAGGTCGAGCAGGAGAACATGAAGTCCTGCCACACGCACAAGCCCAGCTCGTCGCACAAGTCGAAGAACACGTCGTTCTCGTAGAATCCGCCGCCCCACACGCGCAGCATGTTCATGTTGGCAGCGGCCGCCGAGGCCAGCAGGTGGGCGTAGTCGCCCTCGTCCATGCGGGTGATGAATGCGTCGCCCGGTATCCAGTTGGCGCCCTTGGCGAAGAACGGTACGCCGTTGCAGACGAACTTGAACGACTCGCCCCAGCGGTCCTTCTTGCGCTCCAGACCTAGCGTTCGCAGGCCTATTCGCTTGGCCTCCACATCCAGCAGCTCGCCCGCATCGTCCAGCAGCTCGACGGTCACGGCGTATAGGTGCTGCTCGCCCATGCCGGCGGGCCACCACAGCTTGGGCTTGTCTATTACGATGGGCAGGTTGGCTTTGCCGGCCCGCAAGGGGCAGTTGGCTGTGGCGACGATCTTGTCGCCGTAGGTCACCGTGACGGCGGCGCTGAGCTTGGCTCGGCCCGTGCGCTCAGCCACAACGGCCACGTCCAGCGTGACCTTCTTGCCACTGTGGCGCTGGCGGACCTGCATGTCTGTCAGGCGGGCGGTGCGGAAGGCGATAAGTTGTATGTCCCGCCATATGCCGCATGTCAGTGTCTTAATGCCCCAGTCCCAGCCGAAGTCGCACGCCTGCTTCCGCACGTAGCCCCAGTGGGCTACGTGACATTCGCCCGACCAGTCGGGCAGGTGGCGCTGTTTGTCGCGCTTGGCTACATAAGGCAGGACGGATTCGAAGAGCACCTCGATGGTGTTCTTGCCGGGCTTGATCTTGCCGGCTACGTCCAGCTCCCACGTGCGGTGCATGTTGTCCGTGCGGGCAAGACGCTTGCCGTTGAGCTTGATCGTCGCGAATGTGTCCAGGCCCTCGCACCGCAACAGCAGGCGGTCGTGGGCGAGAATGTCAGCGCCGACGGTGAATGACCGCTGGTAGATCCAGTTGGACTCGCCGATCCACTGCAGACGATTCTCGTTGTCGCGGTAGAAGGGGTCCTCGATCTTGCCCGCTGCCAGCAAGTCCGTATGCACACAGCCTGGCACGTTGGCTGGCAACTTGCTGGAGTCGCCTTGGCGTTGTAGCGTCCACTTGCCGCCGAGATCTATCGAGAGCATACAATGTCCTTTCTGTAACTTACCCGCGTGGGGCAGGGAGAAAGGCTATCGCAAGCGTGGCCGATGGGCAAGGATCACTGGCGGCGCCAATTGACAGTTCGACCCGACAGCAACTCCTTGACCGCCACGGCAATGTGCGTGGCGTCCAGGCCTGCATCTACGAGCTGCTCCAGGCGGGATGCGTGAGGAATGTAGCGGTCGGGTATGCCCATGAGCCTTATGTTGGTCGTGGGCAGCCTGCGCGTGGCGGCCAGCTCCAGCACAGCCGAGCCGAACCCGCCGGTGATAGCGTGGTCCTCGGCTATGATGACGGGCTTGTCGGTGGCGATTCGCTGGGAGATGAGTTGTGCGTCCAGCGGCTTGGCGAATCGTGCGTTGATGACGGCGACTTCCAGGCCGTCCTCGCTTGCCAGGATGTCGGCAGCGGCGACGGCTGGTGCGACCATCGCGCCATAGCAAAGCAGCGTTGCATCGTCCCCTTCGCGGAGGATATGAGCTTTGCCGAGCTCGAATGGCGGGCAGGTATCGCCCAGCGGCCTCGGTACGATGTCCCTCGGATAGCGGATTGCCGTGGGGCCCGGCAAGGTAAGGGCTAGTGCCAGCGCCTCGGACATTTCCGCCTCGTCGCCCGGCGCCATCAGCGTAACGCCGGGCATTGGCCTGAAGGCTGCGATGTCCATAAAGCCGTGGTGCACAGCTCCGTCCGAGCCGACCAGGCCCGCGCGGTCCATGCACAGCACCACGGGCAGGTCCTGCAGCGCCGCCTCCTCGAACACCTGGTCGATCGCCCGCTGCATGAAGGTGGAGTAGACCGCCACCACGGGCCTGTAGCCCGCCTTGGCAAGCCCCGCTGCCATCGCCACCGCGTGCGACTCGCTTATGCCGACATCTATCGTGCGGTCGGGGAAACGCTCGCGGAAGCGCGCCAGCCCCGTGCCGTCCGGCATGGCGGCGGTGATGGCGACGACCTTGTCATTTTGCTCCGCTTGCTCTATCAGCGCGTCGGCGAACACGTTCGTCCACGTGGGTCGGTCCTTGGTCTTGAAGACGGCCTGGCCGTTCTCTATCGAGTGCGCCGCCGGGCTGTGGAACAGGCAGGGGTCATCGACGGCGTACTCACAGCCTCTGCCTTTTTCCGTGTGCACGTGCAGCACGACCGGCTGATCGAGATCCGCCAATCGCTTGAGGATGGCGATAAGGTCACGGATGTTGTGTCCGTCGAACGGGCCGAAGTACGCCAGGCCCAGGCCCTCGAAGAACTGCAGCCCGTGGACGGAGGTCTTCAGCCCGTCGCGCAAGTGCTTCAGAGCGTCTGATATTTCACCACCCAGCGGCAGGCGGTCCAGCATGTACTCGGCCGAGTGTTTGAAGTCGGCGTAGGTATGAGTCATTCGCAGGCGGTCGAGCGTGCGAGCCAGGGCGCCCTGCGTGCGGTCAATGGCCATGGAGTTATCGTTGAGGATTATCAACAACTGGCGTTTCAGCGTGGAGGCGTTGTTCAGCGCTTCCATTGACATGCCGTTGACGATGCTTGCATCCCCGACGACGGCGACCACGCGTCGGTCGTTTTCGCCGGCCATCTCGTGGGCTTTGGCCAGGCCCAGGGCCGTCGATATCGCCGTGCCCGCGTGCCCGGTGGCAAAAAGATCGTAGGGGCTCTCGGAAGGCGAAGGGAACCCGCTGAGCCCGTCGGCTTGGCGCAACTTATCGAACCGATCGGCCCGGCCAGTGAGCATCTTGTGCGGGTAGCACTGATGACCGACGTCCCACAGGAGTTCATCGTGGGAGAAGTCGAACACGTAGTGCAGGGCGATGGTCAGTTCGCACACGCCAAGGTTACTGGCCAGGTGCCCGCCGTTGGTCGAGACGACCTCCACGATGCGACTGCGCATCTGCTCGGCCAGCTCCGCCAGTTCCGTATCGCTGAGCCGGCGCAACTGGTGGGGGCTGGTAATACGGCCCAGAAGATCATTGTCAGCCATAGCTAGTACGTCCTTTCAGCCAGCAGTTTCGCCAGCTGTCTCAGTTCGTCAGCGTCGTGCCCGAGCGGCGCCAGGGCGGCTATCGCTCGGTCGGACAGATCTCTACCCAGACGTTGTGTTTCCGCCAGGCCCAGCAGGGCGACCATGGATCGCTTGTCGCTGCGTGTGTCCTTGCCCGGCGTCTTGCCGATCACTTCGGCCTGGCCGATGACATCCAGAATGTCGTCTATCACCTGAAAAGCCATGCCGACGTTTCGGCCGTAGTCCGAGACCGCCTCTAGTTGCTCGTCGTCCGCCCCGCCGCAGATTGCGCCCATGCGGATGGCGGCAACGATCATCGCGGCGGTCTTTCGCTCGTGAATATATTCTATACCCGCCAGGTCGGTCGGCACATCACAAAGGGCCATATCGGCAACTTGTCCAGCCACCATGCCCGCCGGGCCCGCGCCGCTAGCCAGCTCGGTCAACAACGCAGGCGACCGCGGATCTCGCGTCTCGCTCAGAATGCCGAACGCGCGGGTTAGCAAGGCGTCGCCGGTTAGAATTGCCATCGCCTGGCCGAACTTTACGTGGGCAGTCGGCAGGCCTCGCCGCAGCGCGTCGTCGTCCATGGCGGGCAGGTCGTCGTGTACCAGGCTGTAACAGTGCACCAGTTCCACAGCCACGCCCGCCCGAGCCGCCAGTTCGTCATCACCTCGGCCGCCCACGGCTGCGTTGGCCATGGCCACCAGAGCGGGGCGAATGCGCTTGCCCCCGCACAGTACGCAATATCGCATCGCTTCGGCCAGAGTCGCCGGCACGTCCGGTTCGATAAGCCATCGCTCAAGATCAGCTTCCAGGGCGACGGCATAGCCGACCAGGATATCCGCCAGCTGTTTTTCGGACGTTTTGTCAGTCATAGTCAAACCGGCTGGGGGACCGTTGGTCCAGCTCCAAGCCGGCCGAGGTATTGTACCGTAATGGCGACCAAATCACCATAGGGGGGTAGTTGTTGGGGCAACTGTTTTCGAGCATTCCTGGCTGAGAGCAGTATAATGCTCGGCAATAATGCCCTGGGAGATGGCAAATGGCGAATATTCATCCAACGGCGATAGTTGATAGCACCGCAAGCCCGGCTGACGACGTTACGATCGGGGCGTTCTGTGTTGTCGAAAGTGACGTAGAGATCGGCCCCGGAACGACGTTGCGGGAGCATGTCATCGTTCGCCGTCACACGACGCTTGGCTCGAACAATCATGTCGACTCATTCGTTGTTCTTGGCGGCGCGCCGCAAGATGTGAAGTTCAATGCCGATACGGAAAGCTACCTTCGGATCGGGAACGATAACATTTTCCGCGAGGGCGTGACGATATCCCGCGGCACGGCTACTGGGGCGGCTACTACGATCGGCAACGGGACGTACTGGATGGCCTACTCGCACGCCGGCCACGATGCGACGATAGGCGACGGCGTCACCCTCGCCAACGGCGCGTTGGTAGCCGGGCACGTCACTGTCGGCCCGGGAGTTATATTGTCCGGCGGGGTGATGATTCATCAGCACACGTGGATCGGCGAGATGGTAATGACCCGTGGCAAGGCGGGCGCAAGTCAGCACGTGCCTCCCTTCGTCATGATCGCCAACATCAATTCGGTTGTCGGGCTCAACTCCGTCGGCCTGCAGCGGGCGGCTGACATTAGCGATGACGATCGGCGGCAAATCAAGGAGATGTTCGGCATTACCTATCGCAGCAAGCTGACGCCCTCGCAAGCGCTGGAAAAAATGGACGCCTGCACGGACTTAGGCGCCCCGGCTGGGCGATTCAGAGAGTTTGTCCGCAAAGTAATCGCCGCCGAGGGGCACTACGCCCGAGGCCTGTGCCCCATGCGAAAGAAACGCTAGCTCGCCTCACCAGCAGAAAGAACACCATGCCCGATCTCGCTACTCATCCCGCGCTGGAATCAGCCGTTCGCTTGGCCGTCGCCGAAACGACTGTCACCGACATACACACGCACCTGTTCCCGCCTGCCCATGGCGACTTGCTGCTGTGGGGTCCCGATGAGCTGCTGACGTACCACTATCTCGTGGCCGAGCTTTTCACTGTAGCGCCGCGCGAATTGACGTATGAGAAATTCTGGGCCATGCCCAAAGTCGCCCAGGCGGACCTGGTGTGGGAGCATGTGTTTCTGAAGCGCGGCGCGCTTTCCGAGGCCGCCCGCGGCGCTGTCACCACGCTGTCGGCCCTGGGGCTGGACGTGGCCGGGCGGGACCTGCCGGCCATGCGGGCGCAGTTCGCCGGGCAGACGGCGGATGAGTATCTCGATAGAGTTTTCCAGCTCGCCAACGTCGACTACGCCGTGATGACGAACAACCCCTTCGAGGCGGTGGAAGTGGCATGCTGGAAAGCCAACCTGCCCGTGCCCGCCCGGCTGAAAACCGCCCTGCGGATCGACACGCTGCTGCTGAACTGGTCCCAGGCCGCCAAGGCGATGAGCGCGGCCGGTTGCACAGCGGGCGACCAACTGGACGAAGCCGGCCTGGCCGAAGCGCGGCGATTCCTGAACGAGTGGATCGACAGGATAGGCCCGATGTACATGGCCGCCTCGCTGCCGGATACTTTCAGCTATCCGGCAGACGATGCTTCCACGAAGATCCTCGACGAGGTTGTCATTCCCGTCGCCATAGAGCACGGCCTGCCGCTGGCGATGATGATCGGCGTGAAACGCGGCATGAATCCGCCGCTCAAGGACGGCGGCGACGGCGTTGGCCAGGCCGACGTGGGAGCCGTGGCTAACCTGTGCAAAAAATACCCAGCCGCCAAGTTCATCGTCACCACTCTCTCCCGCGTAGACCAGCACGAGCTGTGCGTCACCGCTCGCAAGTTTGGCAACCTGCACGTGGAGGGCTGCTGGTGGTTCTGCAACAATCCGTCGATCATCGAAGAGATGACCCGCATGCGTCTGGAGCTGCTGGGCACAGCCTTCACCGCCCAGCACAGCGACGCCCGCGTGTTGGACCAGATAATCTACAAGTGGGCTCACACGCGGAAAATCCTGGCAGACGTCTTGGCTGACAAATATGGCCAACTGTTCGACGCCTGCTGGCGGCCTACCGATGAAGAAATCCGCCGCGACGTCCGCGACCTGCTAGGCGGCTCGTTCGAGGCCTTCCTGGCAAAGTGAACCAGCCGCAGAGGCGCTGAGGCGCAGAGGAATAACAGGGATAAACACAAATTAACGCAGATTCAGATTTAGCAGAGCCGATGGAGAGTCTGATGGAACCGACCTGCAGTAGGGAGTTACGAGCCAGCGCTGATCAAGCAATGCGTTTTTTCTGCCCTTTGTATGACTCAAAGCGAGGGGATGTGGCGTCAGGCATTGCTGTTAAGATCGAGAAGCGCTACTTCATTGCCACCGTTGCGCACTTTCTCAAGGACGCAGATCCAGATTCCCTGGTAGTGGTCCGCAAGGAAGCCGAACGGAATATTGTTGGCGACTTCAACAACGTAGACTGGTCCCTTTCATTGGATGTAGGCCTTATTGAATTGACGGAATGCCAAGCGAAATGCTTACCATCCTTTGCTTGCAAGGATCACATCCTCGCGACCGCCTCATTCGATGGCGATACATGTTTCTTTGTCTCAGGTGCTCCGGCCCAGATATACGAACGCTGTGATAGTCAGACGTTCAGTGTACCCATGATCTACAATGTCTTCCCGTTGCCCCCAGAAGAATGGCCGGAGAACACGACAGATACGCTCGCCGTGGACGTCGACTGTATTCTGAAATTGCCAGAGGAGTTAACGACCCGGCGGCGTGGCTCAGATTACCCATCGGAGGGGGGGGACCTCCGGGCAGGGCCGCCACCCCATCCTGCCGGCATGAGCGGCGGCGGGATTTGGCTTCCGGGTTGGCGTAGGGCGCCAGTCTCCTATCCCCAAGTCCAGCTTGTGGGCCTGCAGCGATCCTTCTTCGAAGAGTCGCGACTGTTGAGGGGAATACGAATTGAATGCTGGCTTAAGTTTGTTGCCGATGTTTATGAGGAGCTTGCCGAGCCGATAGGCAAGATGCTTTGCAGGTCCGTCAAACTGGACGTGCCGAAGGTCCAGGAATGACGCGGCGCAAGATTCTTTATGGTGTGCACGGTTACGGCAGGGGGCATGCGGCTCGGGCGCAGGCTTTGTTGCCGGAGTTGATGAAGCGCCACGATGTCCGCATCCTCGCCGGCGACGATGCGTATGACCAGCTCAGCGTGGACTACGATGTCATGCGGATACCCGTGCTGCGGTACTACCACGGGCGGGACAATCGCCGCTGCCCGTGGGAGACGATCAGGCGGAACGTGCCGGTCCTGGTGGACATGCTGTCTGACGGTGAGGCTTGTCGGATGGTGTGCGACGAGGTCCGCCGCTTCGCCCCTGACGTTATCATAAGCGATACCGAGGCGTGGACGCACCGGGCGGGCCATTGGCTTGGCGTGCCGCGGATCAGCTTCGACCACTACGGCGCGATGGCGTATTGCAAGCTTGGCTTGTCGGTTGTTGATGAGTTGGTGTCGGCCATGGAGTCGCTTGTTTATCGCATGCTTGTCATCAGGCCGCACCGAATTGTGGCGGTGGCGTTTTATGATGGCGAGCCGCGTCGCCCCGGCGTGCGGGCCGTCGGGCCTATCATCCGCGCCGAGGCGCGGGCTATCGAGCCGACCGTTGGCGAGTTTCTGTTGGTTTATTTCTCCAACGCTCACGCGCACTTCACGCCCGCGATACAGCAAGTTCTGCAGCAGGCCGGCGCGCCGGTGCGAGTGTATGGCCCCCAGCGGGTTGGGCAGGAGGGCAACATAACATTCTGCGAGCCCGGCAATGTGCCATTTCTGCGAGACCTTGCGGGTTGCAAAGCGATATTCGCCACGGCCGGCAATCAGATGATCTCCGAGGCCATTTATTTCGGGAAGCCAATGATGCTCATGCCCGAGCAAGCGCTCGAGCAGCGCATCAACGGGCGATTCATCCAGCAGTGGGGCGCGGGGCTGTCTGTAACCCCCAAGCAAGTGACGGCTGAGCTGCTGCGAGACTTCCTCGCCCGGCGCGACGAGTACGCAGCCAACGTCCGCCGACATCAGCGCGACGGCCTGGCTGAAGCAGTCGCCGCCATCGAGGAAGCAATCGCCAAGCTGGCCCGGTGAGGCGGCCGGCGACGAGTCGCGATCCATGCCCCGCCGCTCCCTGCCGTCGGCCTACTTCTTGCCCATCGCACGCTGGGCCTGGAAGAACTCGGTTAGCATCCGGCTGCATCTCTCGGCCTCCACGCCGGCGATGACCTGCACATGGTGGTTCAGCCTCTCGTCGGTGCACAGGTTGTACAGCGTATCGACGGCCCCGGCCTTGGGGTCTGTCGCGCCATAGATGAGCGTGTCGATCCGGGCCAGCACGATCGCCCCGGCGCACATGCAGCACGGTTCGAGCGTGACGGCGAGCGTGCAACCCGTCAGCCGCCAGTCGCCGATGGCGTGGGCGGCGGCGCGTATCGCCAGCAACTCGGCGTGGGCGGTGGGGTCTTTGTCTATGTGACGGCGGTTGTGCGTGGCGGCGATGATCTCGCCATCTCGCGCGATGGCCGCTCCGATGGGCACATCCCCAGCCGCCCGGGCGAGCTCCGCCTGGGCAATAGCTTCGTCCATCAGCCGTTCGTGGAATTTGTCGTGGTCAGTCGCCATGGGCCGATTGTAACGCACCGCTGATTCGTTGCGGCAGTTTTTCCGAGCGGCCGGCTGGCGTGGCACACACAGTATCGTCGCGAGCGTTGACTTTTGCCCACCCAGCAGCGAGAATGTCAATTCAGCAGCACACGCACCCGTAGCTCAATGGATAGAGCGCTTGCCTCCGGAGCAAGAGGTTGCGCGTTCGAGTCGCGCCGGGTGTAGTATCATAAAGCCATAACCATAAATTGGTTATGGCTTTTATTTTTCCGGCAAGGAAATGATGCCCCGTCGTTTTCCAGTATCGACGTTGGCAACCACATCGAACGATGCACGCAGCGAGCTCTCTTCGCATCAACAACGGCTAGCTGAGCAGGCCGTCTTGCAGGAAAACGGGCGCGGATGTCTCGGCGGATCGCCATGCGGCTTCAAGCAGGGAGATGGTCTTGAGATTGTCCACGCAGCCGTTGAGCGGTGTGGTATCGGTCTCGATCGCCACGAGCAATTCGTTGAGGAGTTTGAAAGTCGTCTCGACGTTGCCGTGATCGGAAAAAGGGTTGTCCCAGCTCTCGGTCGGGCCATCGTCTTGGCCTATGGCGTGGAGATGCATCGTCGCCTGGTCGAACTTCAGCGCGCCGGCGTCGCCGATGACGACCGTATCCGTGACACGCCCGCAACTGGAGAAGCTCTGCACATAGGACACCGCTGTGCCGTCGTCGAAGAGGATCTGCACGTTCGCATCGGTCTCGCCTGCGCACTCTATGGCGGGTGAAGAGTGTGTGACGGCGCGGACTTCGTTGGCTTCGCAGCCGAGCATCCAGCGAAAGCCGTCCACCCAGTGCACGCCCATCACAGCCAGAACGTGGCGAGCGCAGGTGGGCCGCCAGCCTTGGTCTTGGCGGAAGGCGAGCTCGCGATGGACAATACTGATGGGCTTGCCGATGCGGCCGGCCGCGATCTGGGCGCGGGCCATCTCGAAGGGGTAGTAGTAGCGGAAGGTCTGGTCGATCGCCATTTTCACGCCGGCTGATTCGCAGAGGGCGACCATCCGCTGGGCTTCGTCTATCGAGTCGGCCAGTGGCTTTTCGATGAAGATGTGCTTACCCGCTGCGGCGAGCGGCGCGACGATCTGCTCTCGCACCGGTGTGGGCGTGCAGACGACGGCCACCTCGAAATCGGTGCCGGCAATGGCTTCCTCGACAGAGGCGAAAGCGTGGTCGGCGCCGCAAGTCCGCTTGGCCTGTTCGGCGCGCTCGGGAATTATATCGCAGGTGGCGACGATCTTGACCCGGTCGGTGTGGGCGGCGTGGGCGGCGAGGTGCATCGCGGAGATTCCTCCGCATCCGATAACGGCGGCTCGAAACTGTTTCATCGCAGAGGTCGTCCTTAGGTCGGGATATCTCGGATAAACTTCAGCCCACGACGGTCGCGGGGCCTTTCAGGCATTGTATCGTAGCTTCGGGGGGACAAGCAAACATCTGCAACCTATCACCAAGCGACACACCTGATGGAGGCCCGGCCATCTTGCAATCAATGGTCGGCCGATCCCGGGGCATCGCGGCGCCAATGGTCGAGACAATAGGAAATATCGATTGTATGAATTGGGATAGTAGGCTATCGCATCGCATTACCCAATAGACTGGGATAGGAGGTCATTGGGCCTCGTGATCCATAGGCCGTGGTGGTCTCCCAATAGTGAGACGGGCGGCCTAGTTAATTCCCGACCATGGGATAAATCGGGACACTTCGCGCGGTGCTCGGACATTGCCGGTGGCCGATGTAGTTATCGATCGCCCTCAGATGGTCAAGGGAAAGACGGCATGTCTGGACTCTTGCGGATATTGTGCCGCCGTTTGGTACGCCGGTTGCAACGGTGTTCTCATGACGTTCGCAACATTCTCGCCTACCGCTCAAGGCGAGATGCCATGCTCAGTGAGAAGATGTAGCCGTGACCACAAGGCGTAGGCGATGAAAAAAAGGGTGTCGGCGTTCCCGACAAATGCACTCCAGAATATGGGGTTGCTCTTGGCGTTCGTGCTGCTAATGGCCGCCAATGGCTTCACCGGTGACCGTCCAGTTCTGGCAGCCGTCCTGGTATTTGTCTTCTCTCTATCATATCTGCTCGCCTCGGTCGTTACGCGCCGGGCGCGCCTTCTGTACGCCACGATGCTGCTGGGCACGGTCTCGTACTATCTGGCGTGCAACTCTATGGGCGCGTCGAGCGGCTGGTTCCCTCTGCTTTCGGTCCCGTTAGTGGCCGCGCTGTTGGCCGTCGGGCACCACCTCAAGAGGCGACTATCGGATGAGTTGGCCGGCAGCTATTCGGCTACCTTGTTCCGCGCGATGAACGTGACGACGGTCTTCTTTTCGTTGTGGGCATTGGTGCAAGTCGGAAAACTGACGGGCGAAGCTGGCCCGCTGCGATACGTAGCCGCCCTGACGTTCCTGGGCTATGCAGGCGTTTATTTGCTGCACAGTGTGGCTGTCAGGAAGGGCGTGTATGTTTACGCTTTCTCGGCCGCGCTGACCGCCGGATCGGCGATTATGGTCGCCGTGGCTTGGCGGGGTGATGTCGCCTGGCTGGCGGCAGTCGCATCGGCCGGGCTGATCCTTCTGGTCGGGACGAAGACTCATCGCGACGGGCAATTTACCTGGTCCCGCCACTTCCATTTTGCTGCTGCGGCCGCCATTTTTGTGTCGCTGGGGCTGGCCTTGCTGCGTTGGCCCTTTGTCGTGGTGGACCTGGCGCTGGTCTCGCTGCTGTTGTGGGCGGCCTACGGATGGCTGTCCAAGGCTGTCCCCAACGTACTCAACTCGCGGGTGGCCGATCGGGTCGTGGCCAAGTTCTTCTTCCTCGGTTCGGTGGCGATGGCCTTGCCGGTGGCGGTGATGATCTTCATCACGCCGACCGATCCGTACATCGTTCTGGCGTCGCTAATCTGCGGCGCATCGCTCTGTTGGCTCGTCTGGCAGCGTCGCGATGACGTGGTCGCCCAAAGCAACGTCCGCTACGCGCTGGGCGCCTCGATGTTCATCTCAGCCGGTTTGCTGGGAGTCGCTGGGCAGTTTCCCGCCGTGATCGCCTCGGCATGGGCGGTGGGCATTCCGCTGCTGCTACTTGCGGCCCTGGTGTGGTTGCGGTCTCTGCTGGACCAAACCAAACATCAATCCCTCCGCTCGGCGCTGGCCGGTGCGGCGGTCTTCCCCGTTCTGTTCGCCTGGTACGTGCCCGTCCTTCAGGGCGAGTGGCAAATTGGCCTGATTGCTGCCGGGGCGGCGCTGGTGGCTGTGGTGGCTCTGAGCTTCACCAAGGCCCTGCGGTCCTGTGTCTATGGCGTGGGCCCAGCCCTGGCGGGCGTTGTGATTTGCTTATCCTTGCTCCTTCGCGGCGAGAGCGTGTGCTCCTGGGGCACCTGCGCAGCGGCAGCGGCCCTGGCCGGCGTGTTGCTCATCTGCTGTAACCCCCGCGTCCGAACAGCCCTTCGCGGCGCAGCGAACCTGGCCTGGCTGATTCTGTCCTTGGCGGCGGTAATCATAGCCGCTCGGATGGGCCTGGGCATGGTGCCGCTATTGTACGCAGCGACGGCTGTGGGGGCGGTGGCCGCCCTCGTCGCTGCCAGGGCATCGCGGGCTGAAGGCTCAGATATATTCGACAGATTCGTACAAATCGTCGCCCTGGGCGCCACAGCCACAGCCGTGATGGCTGGCTCTTTCGGTGATGTCGGCGGGGCCACCGTTGGTCTGTGCGTGCTGATACTTGCCGCAGCCCATTGGCTGGCGTGGGCGTGGGGCAGAAGTGCCTCAGCCGTCCGTCTGGCCATCGGCCTGCTGGCGCTGGGCGGATTGCTGGTGATCTTCGGCGTCTTCCCGCCCGTCGAGACTCGCCTCGTGCATGGAGCGTTGCTGGCAGCCGGGCTGTTCGCCCTGGCGGCGCTGACCAACCGTCGATCCCCTGTCATTAGCGGCAGCGCCGTCGCCGTCGGGCATCTGACGAGCGTGGTGCTGGCGATGGCGACACTGATTCTGGCCTGGGCGGCAGACGTGGACCCCATGCTCATGGTTGGCGGCGGGGTGATGGTGCTGGCCTATGGCCTGCTGCCCACCTTCCGCAGCCGACCCGGGCTCCGGACGGGCGCGGCGCTCTGGTTGAGCTTCGTTGTCCTGGCCGCCCTGGCCTGGCGCGCGGAGACGGTCTATCCCCTGCAGGTCAATCTGCTCGTGTTCCTATCGCTGATCTGGCTGGTCGCGGGCTGGATGCTAGCCAAGACCAAGGCGAAGGGCTGGTCGGTTCCGCTATATGTGGCTGCGGCGATCGTGGCGGGGCTCTGCAGCATTGTCACGATGTTCGCCCCGGCCGTCGACGGATCGTGGGTGATCTTCCTGGTCAGCGGCCTGGTCTTCGCCTCGCTGTTGGTGCTCCTGCGGGCAGACGTGTTCGCCTACCTGCTGACCCTATCGCTGTCCTTCATGGCCTACGATTGGGCCAAGGCCGGCACGAGTCACTTCACGCAAGACATATTGTTCTACCTCATCCTCGGCGGGGCGGCGCTGACGGCGGCATTCTTCCTGCCGGTTCTCTGGCGGGCGTTGGGCCGAACCGGCCTGGTGCCGATCTTCGCACTGTTTACACGGCGCGGGGCTATTCTTCTGGCCGTCGTGCTGCTTGCCTGCGCGGCGCTGCTGGCGAGCACCTACACGCTGGAGCTCACCGGGCACCCGAAGTTCTGCATATCGTGTCACAACATGGATGAGTACTACGCTTCCTGGGAGCACTCCACCCACCAGGACGTCAAGTGCATCAAGTGCCACTACGAGCCGGGCGTCACCAGCACGATCAAGGGCAAGATCGGCGGGCTCGTGCAGGTCGTGCAGTACGTTTCACACGCCTACGACTCCAATCCGGAGGCCATCGTCTCCAACAGCTCGTGCATGCGTGCGGCGTGCCACTGGGAGGTAGGTATCAGCGAAGAGGCATCGGTGCTTGAGCCGGCCATTACCTTCCGCCACGACAAACACCTTGGCGAGCCCTCGCGAGGTATGGACCTCAATTGCGTCACCTGTCACGGCCAGGTCGTCGAAGACGAGCACATGAGCGTGGCCAAGACGACCTGTATGACCTGCCACTTCTACGGGCGCGAGGAGCAGTCCGTGGCTGTGGGAGACTGCCAGACCTGTCATGCCCTGCCGGACGAGCCCGTGGCGTTTATGGGCAAATCCTTCGACCACGCGTTCGTCGAACGTAACGACGTTGAGTGCTCGCACTGCCACAGCCAGGTAACCGAAGGCAGGGGGGCGGTGTCGGCGACGCGGTGCAACAGTTGCCATTTGGGCGAGCAGATGGCGGACGTGACCGACCAGGAGGCCTTCCACCTGGTGCACGTATCGCAGGAGCACGTTAATTGCCTTCAGTGCCACGACCAGACCGAGCATGGGACCAGCCCCATGGCGCAACGCACGTTGGCCGGCGACAATTGCGAGTCCTGCCATACAGGCCAGCGTCACTCGGTGCAGGAGAGGGTATACGCGGGCACGGCCATTGCTGAGGCGGATGTCAATGCCGACGTGATGTACAAGGCCGGCGTTGCCTGCGAAGGCTGCCACACGGAAGTCGAGGCCAATGGCTCGGACGCGACGGCGTTCACAATGCTGTCGGCAGGCCCGGAGCAATGCGTTAGCTGCCACGGCCAGAAGAGGTACGGCACGATGCTGGCGGATTGGCAAGAGATGACCGAACAATCGATCGCGCAGTTCCAGGCGGCGGTTGACGAACTGGCGGGCGAGTTGGCATCGGCCGACGCACCGGCCGACGACATGGAACGGGCCGGTGAGTTGCTTGCCTCGGCTCGGATGAAGCTGGCCTGCGTCGTCGACGATGGCAGCTTAGGCGCACACAATTATCCGTATCTGGAAGACCTGCTGTTCAGCGTGGAAGAGCAGATCGATGACTGCCGGTCGTTGATGAAGAGCTGGAATCAACAAGCCCAAGCGGAGGGCGGCGAATGAAGCAAGAGTTATCCGACAAGGCGTTGCATTCCGATTTTCGCCAGGCCGTCGAGAAGATGAGCGGGCAGAATCTCAGCGACTGCTATCAGTGCGGCAAGTGTTCCGCCGGGTGCCCCGTGCTGCCCGACGTAGAGGTGTCCTCCAGCCGGCTGCTCCGCATGGTTCAGCTCGGCCTGGCCGAGGAAGTGCTCACCAGCGACAGTCTCTGGACCTGCACGGCGTGCGGCACGTGCAACGGCCGATGCCCGATGGGCGTGGACATTGTGCGAGTCATGGACACCCTCCGCGGCATGGCCGAGAACAAGCACCATCCGAAGGGGGCGCTGGAAGTGTGGACGTTCTACCAGTCGTTCCTGGATTGCGTGCGCGAGTTCGGCAGGCTCAGCGAGATTGGACTGATGGGCGGCTACAACATCAACTCCGGGCGGCTGTGGACCAACATGATCAAGGCGCCCTGGTTCATTATGAAAAGCAAACTGACGGTGAGCCCTCACACGGTCAAGCGCATCGACAGGCTGCGCCGCGTGTTCGAGCGAATCGAACAGATAGAAGAGACCAAATGAAGTACGCCTACTATCCTGGGTGTTCGCTGCTGGGCAGCGGGGCTGAGTACGCCGTCTCCGGCGAGGCCGTCCTCGATGCCGTTGGGATCGAGCTGGAAGAGATCGAGGACTGGGTCTGCTGCGGCGCGACGGCCGCCCATGCCACCAGCCATCTGCTCTCGCTGGCCCTGCCGGCTATTTCCTGCGCCGCCGCCGAGAAGCAGGGACTGGACGTGCTGACCTGCTGCGCCGCCTGCTACAGCCGCCTGCGCCAGGTCACCGCAGACCTCCAGGCGGATGCCGATCTGCGAACGCAGGTCAATGAGATCATCGAGGAAGACTTCCAAGCCACCCCGCGCGTCCTGCACATCACCGAAGTGCTGCACCGCGACGTCGGCGTCGAGGCCATTCGCGAGCGGGTAACCAAGCCGCTGACAGGTCTGAAAGTGGCCTGCTACTACGGCTGCCTGATCGCCCGCATGCCAGAGGAACTTCGCATTGACGATCCAGAATATCCGATGCTGATGGACGACCTCATGTCGGCTGTCGGGGCTGAGCCTGTGGACTGGCCCTTTAAGACCGAATGCTGCGGCGCGGCCCTGACTCTGTCTCGTCAGAAGACGGTGTACAGACTGTGCGCCGAAATCCTGAAAGTTGCCAAGGAAAACGGAGCCGACGTGCTGGTAGTCGCCTGCCCGTTGTGCCAGGCGAACCTGGACATGTACCAGGCCGAGGCAGAGAAGTTGCTGGGCGAGAGGCTTTCGATTCCGGTGCTCTACTTCACTCAGTTGATGGCCCTTGCGATGGGGCTGGACAGCGAAAAGCTCTGCCTGGAAAAGCTCATCGTCGATCCCATGCCACTGCTGGCCGACAAGGGATTCCTCGCCGGGGAGGCCTACCTGTAATGCACGCGCACGGAAACAACCTGCTGCATAGCCCGCTAGCTGTCGGCTGCGGACGCGGCCTTGGCGGGAAAATCTGATCATGGCGAGAATGGGCGTTTTTATATGCTGGTGCGGTTCGAACATCGCGGAGAACGTGGACTGTGAGTCCGTCGCACAATATGCCAGCACCTTGCCGGGCGTAGTGATCGGCCGGAGCTATAAGTATATGTGTTCGGACCCCGGGCAGCGGCTTATCACCGATGCTATCAAGGAGCACGAACTCTCCGGCGTGGTGGTTGCGTCGTGCTCGCCGCGGATGCACGAACCCACGTTCCGCCAGGCGGTTGCTGCGGTGGGGATGAATCCGTACATGATGGAGATGGCCAACATCCGCGAGCACTGCTCGTGGGTGCACACCGACCGCAAAGAGGCCACGCAAAAGGCCAAGGACCTCGTCCGTGTGCTGGTCGAGAAGGTCAAGCGGAACGTGCCGCTGGCGGATATCGAGGTGCCCGTCACCCAGCGGGCGATGGTCATTGGGGCGGGCATCGCGGGAATCCAGGCGGCGCTGGACGTGGCGGCGGCCGGGTTCGAGGTGGCCCTGGTCGAACGAAAGCCCAGCATCGGCGGGTTCATGTCCCTGCTGGACGAGACCTTCCCCACGCTGGATTGCTCCCAGTGCATCCTTACGCCTCGCATGGTCGAGATCATGCAGAGCAAGAATATCACCCTCCACTCATTCTCGGAGGTCGAGCAGGTCGACGGCTACGTGGGCAATTTCGAGGTGTCCATCCGCAAGAAGCCTCGCAGTGTGGACATGGAAAAATGCACGGGCTGTGGCGATTGCTGGAACAACTGCATGGCCCGCAACAAGATCACCGTCCCGACGCCCGCCTTGCCGGGCGAGAACATTTCCCCCGAGGTCATCGGCAAGGTCGACGAGATTCTCGATAAGTACACCGATCCGTCCGGCATGGTCATCGGCGCTCTCCAGGACGTGCAGAAGGAGTTCAACTACCTGCACCCCGACGCCTTGATGTACCTCAGCCAGAAGGCGGAGATTCCGCTGGCCCGGCTTTATTCGGTGGCGAGCTTCTACAACGCCTTCAGCCTCGAGCCGCGCGGAGAAAACATCATTCGAATCTGCCTGGGCACGGCCTGCCACCTCCGAGGCGGCGGGCGGGTCGCCGATGCGATCTCGCGGGAGCTGGGCATTGGCGACGGCGAGACGACCAAGGATATGAAATTCACGCTCGAACGCGTCAACTGCCTGGGTGCCTGCGCCTTGGCCCCGGTGGTGACGGTAAACGACAAGTACTACGGCAAGATGACCATCGGCAAAATGATGGGCGTTTTGGAAGAGTGCGCCGAACAAGAGGCGCCGCAGCCACAGGACGAGCCCCAGGAAGCGGCTGTGGTTTAGGAGAGGCACAAGAGTATGGTAGTGGCAACACAACTCACAACGCCCGAAGACCTGGCCAACCTGCGCGAGCAGGCGGTGGCCCGGCGGCAGGCTAAGCGGATGGCGATCGCCGTGTGCTGCGGCACGGGTTGCCGGGCGCAGGGAGGCATGGACCTGGTCGATGAGTTCCGCAGCCAGCTCGAGGCGGAAGGCCTGGGCGACGTGGAGGTCCGCGCAACCGGTTGTCACGGGTTCTGCGAGCGGGGGCCGTTGGTGGTTATCTACCCCAAGGAAGTATTCTACTGCGGCGTCGAGACCAAGCACGTCGCGGATATTGTCGACAAGACCATCAAGGGCGACGAACTGGTCGAATCGCTGCTGTTTCGCGATCCGGTCAGCAAGGAACGCTTTCACCTGGAGCACGAGGTCCCGTTCTATGCCAAGCAGCAGCGGATCGTGTTCCGCAATAACGGCAAGATCGACCCGGTGGTGATCGACGACTACATAGCCGTCGACGGCTACGTGGCCCTGGCCAAGGCGCTGACGCAAATGACGCCTGATGGCGTGATCGACGAAGTTGAGAACGCGGGCCTGCGAGGGCGCGGCGGCGGGGGCTTCCCGACAGGGCGAAAGTGGCGCATCTGTCGCGGCCAGGCGGGCGACCAGAAATACATCATCTGCAACGGCGACGAGGGCGACCCGGGCGCGTTCATGGACCGCAGCATCATGGAGGGCGACCCCCACAGCGTGCTGGAGGGGATGACCATCGGCGCCTATGCCATCGGCGCCTCGAAAGCGTACATGTACGTCCGGGCGGAGTATCCGCTGGCTGTTGAGAATCTGGAAATAGCCATAGGGCAGGCGCGGGCACTCGGGCTGCTGGGCGACGACATTTTCGGATCAGGCTTCAATTTCGACGTAGAGATCGTCCGCGGGGCAGGGGCGTTCGTTTGCGGCGAAGAGACGGGGCTGATCTCGTCGATTCACGGCGAGATCGGCAGCCCGCGCCAACGGCCTCCGTACCCGGCGGAGTCTGGCCTGTGGGATAAGCCCACCAACATTAACAACGTCGAGACGTGGGCGAACATTCCCGTCATCATCGACCGCGGCGCGGACTGGTTCGCCAGCGTCGGCACGGAGCAGTCCAAGGGCACGAAGGTATTCTCGCTGGTCGGCAAGGTGCAGAACACCGGGCTGGTCGAGGTGCCGATGGGCACGACACTCCGCGAGATCGTTTACGACATCGGCGGCGGCATCCTCAAGAAGCGTAAGTTCAAAGCCGTGCAGACCGGTGGCCCGTCGGGCGGCTGCATCCCCGAGGCAATGCTCGATCTGCCTGTGGACTTCGAGAAGCTGCGCGAAGTTGGCGCGATGATGGGCTCGGGCGGCCTGATCGTCATGGACGAGCGCACGTGCATGGTCGACGTGGCGAAGTACTTCCTCGCGTTCCTGGTGGACGAATCGTGCGGCAAGTGCACGCCGTGCCGCGAGGGATTGTTCCAGATGCACGCGATCCTGGAACGCATCACTGAAGGCGAGGGCCGCGAGGGCGACATTGCGCTGCTGGAGGAGCTGGCAGCCTATGTGAAAGAGTCGTCGCTCTGCCAGCTCGGCGGCACAGCCGGCAACCCCGTGCTGTCCACGCTCCGCTACTTCCGCGACGAATACGAAGCCCATATCAATGACAAGCGATGCCCCGCCGGCGTATGCAAGTCGCTGGTGACGTTCGGCATCGATTCGGAGCTCTGCAAGGGCTGTGGCCTGTGCCTGAAGGACTGCCCGACCAACGCCATTTCCGGCGAGAAGAAGGCCTCGCACGTTATCGACCAGGCCATCTGCGTGCAGTGCGGCGTGTGCTACGACGCCTGCCCGTTCGACGCTGTCACAGTGGAATGAGCCTCATAGCATGATTAACCTAACGATAGACAACCAGCAGATCGAGGCCGAGGAAGGCAAGACCCTCCTGGCGGTTGCGACGCTGGCCGGCATCGAAATCCCCACCCTCTGCTATCACCCCGCGGTCCCATCGGCAGGGGCGTGTCGGATATGCGTCGTGGAGATAACCGGCGGCGGCAGGCCAGGCCTCGTGCCCGCCTGCGCGTATCCCGTGCAGGAAGGCCTGGAGATACAGACGCGATCCGAGCGCGTCGTGGCCTCGCGCCGCATGACGCTGGCGCTGATGCTGGCCCGCAGCCCCGACGCGAAGATCATTCAGGAATTGGCCCAGGAGTACGAGGCCGAGCCGTTGGCGCTGGAGAAGGGCGGCGACGACTGCATCATGTGCGGGCTGTGCGTCCGCGTCTGCCAGGATGTCATCGGCCAGTCGGCCATCTGCTTCGAAGGGCGCGGCCACGAGCGGAAAATCGCCACGCCCTACGACAAGCAATCCGAGATGTGCCTGGGCTGCGGCGCGTGTGCGTTCATCTGTCCGACCGGCACGATAGACCCAGCCGATTACTGCCCGCACCCGCTGGAGACGATCTCCAACGATTTCAACTGCGGCCTGGACACTCGCACGCCGATTCACATTCCCTTCCCGCAAGCCGTGCCGAACAAGCCGCTGATCGATCGGGACAATTGCATCCACTTCAGCACCGGCGGATGCGGAGCCTGCAAGGAGATATGCCCCGCTGGCGCCATCGATTTCGACATGACCGACGAGTACGTCACGGAAGAAGTCGGCGCGATCGTCGTGGCTACCGGGTACGAGTTGATCGACCCCGAGGTGTACGCCGAGTACGGCTATGGTCGCTACCCGGATGTGGTGACGAGCATCGAGTTCGAGCGAATGGTCTCCGCCAGCGGACCAACGACGGGGGAGTTGGTCCGCCCCAGTACTGGCAAGCCGCCCAAGACGGTGGTGTTCCTGCAGTGCATCGGCTCGCGGCGGGAGCAAGGCGGCGTGCCTTACTGCTCCAAGATCTGCTGCATGTATACGGCCAAGCACGCGATCCTCTACAAGCACAAGGTCCACGACGGCCAGGCGTTCGTGTTCTACATGGACGTGCGATCCGGCGGCAAGAACTACGAGCAGTTCGTCCGCCGCACGATCAAGGAGCAGATGGCCACCTATCTGCGAGGCCGGGTGGCGAAAATATTCCCCAGCGACGGCAAGCTGATCGTCCGCGGGGCCGACACTCTCAGCGGCACGCAGGTGGAGATCGCCGCGGAGATGGTTGTCCTGGCACCGGCGATGGTGCCGGCCGCCGGCATTCGCAACCTGGCCCAGACGCTCCGGGTCGGGTACGACGAGCACGGCTTCCTGCTGGAGGCCCACCCAAAGCTTCGCCCGGTGGAGACCAACACCGCCGGCGTGTTCCTGGCCGGGGCATGCCACAGTCCCAAGGACATTCCCGACAGCGTCGCCCAGGCCAGCGCCGCAGCCAGCAAGGTGCTCGGGCTGATCAGCCACCAAGAACTAACCCGCGAGCCGACCATCGGCATCGTCGATGAGCAGACCTGTAACGCTTGTTTCGAGTGCGAAGGCGCCTGCGCCTACGGAGCGATCGGGCCCAAGGAGCTCACGAACCGCCAGGGCGATGTGACAGCTGTCGTTGCGTACATTAACGAGGGATTGTGCCAAGGATGCGGCGCGTGCGCCGTGACGTGCCGATCGAAATCGATCGAAGTGCAAGGCTACCGAGATGATCAACTGTACGCCGCAATCAACGCGACGGGCCGGTAGGGCAAAATGATTCAGGACAAACACAACCAAGACGCGACAGCCGAGTGGGAGCCACGGATCGTTGCCTTCCTGTGCAACTGGTGCTCCTACGCCGGAGCGGACCTGGCTGGGATGAGCCGGTTCGGCTACCCGACGGCCATCAAGATCATCCGCCTGCCATGTTCGGGCAAAGTCGATCCGATGTTCATCCTCAAGAGCTTCGAGCGAGGTGCGGACATGGTGCTCGTCTCGGGCTGTCATCCCGGCGACTGCCACTACACCTCGGGCAACTATCACGCCCGCAGAAAGCTTCGGGCCTTTCGCGAGCTGATGTCGTTCCTCGGCATCGACCAGCGCCGGTTCAAGTTCTCCTGGGTTTCCGCCGCCGAGGGCGCCAAGTGGGCCAAGCTCGTCAATGAGATCACGACCGAGGTGCTGGAGCTCGGGCCGTTCAAGAGCTTCCCAGAGACCGCCAGCACGGAGGCAAGTCAATGAGCCCCGACGCCTCGACAGCCCAATCGCTCGCCCAGACGGCGGCGGACATGCTTTCGCAGGGCCAGGTCGGCCTCGTGATCGGCTATGCCCCCAGTGAAGGCAAACGACTCTCGCCGCCGGTGTTCGTCACCACGGCGGACCAGGCCGATCGCCTCGGCTTCGACAGCCGCTGCTTCGGCAACCTGGCTGTGTATCTGTCCTCGCAGGTCCGCAAGATGGGTAAGACAGCCATCGTCGTTAAAGGCTGCGACCTCCGCGCGGTCAACGTACTGCTTCGCGAGAACGTCATCAAGCGCGAGGACATCCTGCTGATCGGCGTTCGCTGCAGCGGCGTCGGCGACCCCCTGGCCAACAAGTGCACCGTCTGCGATTGTCGCGACCCACAAGGCTGCGACGTTGTTATCGGCGACGCCGTCGACCAGCCCGACACCTCCCAAGGCCGATACAGCGCCGCCGAAGCCATCGACGAGAAGTCCGTGGATGAGCGGCGGGAGTACTGGCAGGAGCAACTGGACAAGTGCATTCGCTGCTATGCGTGCAGGCAAGTCTGCCCGCTGTGCTACTGCAAGCGATGCATCGTGGAAAAGTCCACGCCGCAGTGGGTCGAGACAAGCGCCCACCCGCGAGGCAATCTGTCGTGGAATGTCGCTCGCGCGTTTCACCTGGCCGGGCGATGCGTGGGCTGCGGCGAGTGCGAGCGCGTTTGCCCGATGAACATTCCCCTCGGCGCGATCAACCAGAAAATGGCCAAGCTCATGGAAGACGAGTACGACTTCCGCTCCGGCACGTCACCGGAGGAGAAGGCGCCGTTCACCACGTTCTCTACCGAGGACACCGACGAGGGAATCCTTTGAGGTCCGCCTAAGATGCCCACGAATAAACTATACGAAGCCGTGTCGAACTGGCTGGAATCGACCGTTGAGACGCTCAGCGCTGCCGGCGTGACGATCCTCGCCCCCACCCAGGGCGAGCCCGGCGTTGTGAATCTCGCGCGCGTTACCTCCGCCGACCGGATCGCCGAGCGATACGACGACACGCGGCTCTCCCTCAAGGGCGTGTTCTTCCCGATCACCGAAACGCTGCTGGAGTTCGCCGACGGCGAGGACGGTGACGTGGAGGTCCAGACCGCCCCTCTCCCGTCACCCGATGAGGTGATCGTGCTGGGCTGTCGCCCCTGTGATGCAGCCGCCATGGGGGCGCTGGACAAGGTCTTCCAGTGGGACTACGACGATGTGCGTTATCGCGCCCGTCGCGACCGGGCCACGCTGGTGGCGTTTGCGTGTACGACACCTTCGCCGGAGTGTTTCTGCACGTCGGTTGGCGGCTCGCCACACGGCGACGAAGGCAGCGACGTGCTGGTGTTCGGCCTGGGCGGCGATACCAACGGCGGCCAGGTTCTGCTGCAAGTCAACACCGACAAGGGCCAGCAGTTCGTCGATCGCTTGGGTGATTGGGTCCGGCCCGCTGTCGAGGGTGTCCGGCTTCCGCCTCCGCCGGAACTGGCCAAGCGGTTCGATACCGACGCGGTGAAGGAATGGCTTGACGAGGGTTTCGAAAGCGATTTCTGGGAGCAGATGGCGATGTCGTGCCTGGGCTGTGGGGCGTGCAGCTTCCTGTGTCCGACGTGCCACTGCTTCGACATTGTCGATGAGGCAAGCTGGAATCGCGGCGAGCGCCGGCGGAACTGGGACTGCTGTTCGTATGAATTATTTACCCGCCACGCTTCGGGTCACAACCCCAGGCCCGAGCAGTTCTCCCGGTGTCGCCAGCGGATTATGCACAAGTTCAAATACTTCCCCGAACGATTCGGGCGAATCGCCTGCGTCGGATGCGGGCGCTGCATCCGGGCCTGCGCGGCCGGTCGCAGCTTGGCTGAGGTCCTGACCGAAGTCGAAGCCATGCAGAAAGGATGAGTACGGCAATGCCGGATGAAGGCACTACCACAGACGATCATGCACTGATCCCGATGGACTATACGTCCTCGAAGATGCGGATCGCGTCGATTATCGACGAAACGTCAGACGTCAAGACGTTCCGCCTGACGTTCTGCGACGAGCAGGAGGGCGAGGCGTTCGGTTACCGGGCCGGCCAGTTCGGGCTCTACTCGATCTTCGGAGCCGGCGAGGCGACGTTCTGCATCGCCTCTTCGCCGACGCGCAAGGGCTACATCGAGTGCAGCGTGAAGCGCGCCGGGAAAGTGACAGGTGAACTGCACCAGTGCAATGTCGGCGACGTCATCGGCTTTCGAGGCCCGTACGGCAACTCGTTCCCCATCGACCTGATGAAGGGCAAGAATCTGGTGTTCGTCGGCGGCGGCATCGGGCTGGCCCCGCTGAGATCGCTCATATGGAACTGCCTGGATCTGCGCGACCAGTTCGGCGAGATCGCCATCGTCTACGGCGCCCGCAGCGTGGCCGACCTGGTCTACAAGGAAGAGCTGGAGGCCTGGCGGCAGATGGCGGATGTGAAAACAATCTTCACGGTCGACCCCGGCGGCGAGACGCCCGAGTGGGAGGGCCAGGTCGGCTTTGTCCCGACGGTCCTGGAAGAGGCCAACCTCAGCGCCGACAACGCGATCGTCATCACCTGCGGGCCACCGATCATGATCAAGTTCGTGCTGGCCTCTCTGATGAAGCTGAACTTTCCGATGGAGTCGGTCTACACGACGCTGGAAAACAGAATGAAGTGCGGAATCGGCAAGTGCGGGCGGTGCAATGTGGGCAACCTGTACGTCTGCAAGGACGGGCCCGTGTTCAGTTGCAGTGAGCTGCAGGCCCTTCCGCAAGAGTTCTAGAACGAGACACTCTCATGACATCCGCCACTAGAAGCAGACGCGGCCCCGGGGGCCTGGGCAACATCGCTAAGGCAGCGGGGGTCGCTCTCATGCTGTTGGCGTGGCCCATGTCGCTGGTCGGCCAGGAGCGCGTTGCCCCCGAACAGATCGAGCCCTACACGTGCCTCGAAGCGGATTGCCACGATGCCATGACCACGGCGCCGGTCGTCCATGCTCCCGTCAAGGACAACGAGTGCGACGTCTGTCACGAAGCGGACGACGAGGAAGTGCACGAGTTCGCCTTCCCCGACACGTCGGCGGAAATGTGCTACGGCTGTCATAAGAGCGTCACCAAGAAGGAATTCGTCCACGCGCCAGTCGAGGCCGACGAACTGCCATGCACCACCTCATGCCACAGCCCCCACTCCGGGGCGGACAAGGCGATGCTGAAGGCCGAGACCAGCACGGAGATGTGCCTGGACTGCCACGACACCTTCGAGCCGGCCGACATGTACCACCAATCGCCCGAGGCCGATGGATGTTCCAGCTGCCACGACTCGCACTCGTCCGACTCGGCCAAGTTCCTTCGCGCCGAGCCCCCCGAGTTGTGCAATTCCTGCCACACGGACATGGCCGAGGCGGTCGAGGCCAATGCAGTTGTCCACGGCCCGGTGGCCCTGGGGTGCGATAGCTGTCACGATCCGCATAATGCCCTGGCCGGCAAGGGGCTGGAAGTGACGGGCCCGGAGTTGTGCACGAGTTGCCATGCCGATTTTGCCGAAACGCTATCGGCCATGGCTGACCGTCATCCGCTGCTGTTGGAGGACAAAGGCTGTCAGGGCTGTCACGATCCGCACGCCAGCGAGAACAAGATGGTGCTGCTTGATTCACCGCGACAGTTGTGCCTCACCTGCCACGCCGAGAGCATCGAAGCCACCGATGGGCGGATGATCGAAGACCTGAGTATCCTTGCCGAGGTGGATGAGGATGACGACACGGAGATCCTGCTGCATGGCCCACTGGTCTCCGGCACGTGCGCGGGTTGCCACGAGCCGCACGGCAGCGAAGCGCCTCGTTTCTTGCGCAAGACCTACCCCGATACGTTCTATAGCGAGTACGACCTGGACGCCTACGATCTGTGCTTCAGTTGTCACGAATCGAAATTGGCGACGGAGGCATCGACCGCTTCGGCGACGAAATTCCGAGACGGCGAGCAGAATCTGCATTTCGTGCATGTCAACCAGGACCGCAAGGGCCGAAAGTGCGGCACCTGCCACCCCGCCCATTTCAGCACCGGCCCGAACTTCGTGCGTGAGACCGTTCCCTTCGGCACTTGGGACCTGCCCATCGGACTTACAAAGACCGAAACCGGCGGCTCGTGCGCTACGGGGTGCCATCAAAACTTCGCCTACGACCGCGATAAACTGCCCCCCGCGGAATCATCAGACCAGCCGACGCCCCCCGCCGAGGATGACACCGAAGTCCCTGGCGCGGCCCCGGCCCAGCCGGAAGACCCGTCAGCGCCACCTTCGGATTCCGCGGCGCCGGAAGTAGAACAACCGGAACCAACAAGTGACGAGTAGTCATCAGAGATAGACCAACCCTAAGCAAGAGCCCTTTTAGGAGACACACGATGCGCAAGAAAACATGGGTGACCTGGACCGTACTGATTCTAGCCGGCCTTGGCGCAGGCGGCCTGCTGATGGTCAACGCCATCGCCGCCCCCGCCGACGAAGAAGCCACGTACATTGGCACGGCGAAGTGCCGATCCTGCCATATGGATGAGTACCGCATCTGGCGGACCACCGAGCACAGCAAGAACTTTGAGGACCTCGAAGGCGACGAGCGGATGGACGCCGATTGCCTCCAGTGCCACACGACCGGGTACGGCAAGGGCGGATTCGTCAGCGAAGAGGAAACGCCCAATCTCACCGACGTCGGTTGTGAGTCTTGCCACGGGCCCGGCAGCCTTCACGCCGAAGCCGCCAAGGAAGCCGAAGATGCCGAAGGCGAGGCCGAAGAAGGCGCTGAGATAACCTGGGATACCAAGTACCCCAAGTTTGTCGTCAACACCTGCGTCGAGTGCCACAAGCCGCACATCAGCCAGAAAAAGCGCGTCGCCAAGCTGCGGGCAGGAGAATAGCCGCGCGCAGGAGCGATGCTCCCATTGGCCAGCACAGCCGCCACAAAGGCCGACCGCTTGGGCCAGCCTGCGTAGGGGCTGCGCTGGCCAATGAGGGCTGTTCCTTCAAGGGGCGGAGGCATGTCTGTATCAGGGCGCGATTGGGAGCGGCCTTCGGCTTGAACTGCCCCACTCGGACGCATTGTGTGCGTGCGCCTGGCGCGGTACGCTTGCCCGCGATGGAGTATCCGGAGATAAGCGTTATCGTCCCCAGTTATCAGCAGGCAGCGCACCTGCCGATGACACTCGACAGTGTCCTCAGCCAGGAAGGCGTGGCTGTGGAACTGATCGTTGTGGACGGCGGCAGCCAGGACGACAGCGTCAGTGTCATTCGTCAGCGGGAAGACCGAATCGCGTGGTGGTGCAGCGAGCCGGACGACGGCCAGGCCGCCGCGATAAACAAGGGGCTAGCCCGCGCCACCGGCGACGTTGTGGGGTGGCTCAACAGTGATGACATTCTGCTGCCGGGCGCTCTGAGGGCGATTGCCGAGGCGATGGCCGACCATAGCGTTCAGGCCGTGTGCGGGTGGGCAGTCACCGTGGACGAAAAGGGCGACATAATAGGCCAACGAGTTTACCCCCAGCCGACCGCGGCCGTGCTGATGCGCAGGTCGCTGCTGAGCCAGCCTACCGTCTACTGGCGAAAGGAGCTTCTGGCGAGCGTGGGCCCGCTCGACGATTCGCTGACGATGGTAATGGACCTGGACTACTGGGTGCGCCTGGCGGAGCGCGGCGTCGTGCCGCGACTGATCCGCCGACACCTCGCCGGCTTCAGGCGTCACGGCAACCAGAAGACTCAGCAGAGGATTGATGTATGGCGTCAGGAGGAGCTGGCGATCTGGCGGCGACTACATGGGCCTGACGCCGACAGGAAGGCGCTTCGCAAGTCCGTGCCCACCTGGTGGCGGCTGCGGTACAACATCATGACTCGGCTGGCCAAGCGGGGCTTGGCTTGTCGAATGCCGAAGGATCTTCCCGCGCGCCTGGCTGCCCTTAGCCCGTCTTGACCGACAGGGCGATCAATTGTTCCGCTCGGCCGGTGCACGTGCCGATCTTCTCAGCCACGGCCTGGCGTATACGCCGAAGCGAATTGAACCGCGCCGCTCGCAGGCGAGACGTCGTCATCTTCTTCAACGTCAGCCCGTCGGCCTTGTCGATCAGGGATCGCAGCGTCGTCGGCTCGAAATGCCACAAGTGGTCCACCGGATTGAAAGGTCCCCATCTGCCCCAGCCGGCCCGCGCTCTGTACGATGCGGCGTTGGGCACGAAGATCGCGAGCAACCCGCCGGGCGCGAGGCGCTCGTGGGCAAGGGCTATCGCCTGGGCTGGCTCGGGAATGTGCTCCAGGACGTGGCTCATGACGATCACATCGAAAGGCCCCGCCGGCGTCTGGTCGGCGGTAAACCAGCCGGTGATAACGTTGAGCCCGGCGTCGCGAGCACGCTCGGCGCAGGCGTCGTTGGGCTCCAGGCCCGTCAGAGATCCAAAGCCGTGGCCGGCCAGTAATTCCATGAACTTGCCCGTGTTGCTACCCACCTCCAGTACGGCTCCGCCCCCCCCGGCCCGCGCGATGCGGCGAGCGTTGTCGACCTCCCAGACGTTGGCCTGTTCGTTGACGAATTTGCCGCCAGGCCCGTCGCCGCTCGCGGCCTGGACCCCAACTTGCGGCCCAGAACCCAGCTGGCCACACGAGCGACATTGCAATAACGTCGACTTGTCAACCACGTTGGAACGCTCGAATCGGCCCGTCCAGACGACGTCCGCCTCCCCGGCTCCGCACCAGCACGCCGCCAACCCGGGCAGGTTGCGGGTTTCTACTGTACCGTCATAGGTCATTCTTGACCTATTATACCGGGTTTGCCCTCGGCTGGCTGGGTATTTGCGAAGAACGTTGTGGCATTGCCTCGCGCGCTCTGTTTCTGGTGGGCGTTACGAGCCCGCGCCGCAGAGGGGTGCTTTGTGGGCTATCGTGATGTCACCGCCAAGATGGTAGGCGAAGAAAGAAAATCGCCGCACCAACCAACGGGATTGCTATCGCCAGGTACACAGCGCGGGTCCGCCATGGCAAGCTTCTCGACCACACTATGGCACAGATTGAGACAAACATCCCGCACAGTACGTAAACGATGGTATTGAAGTCGTTCGTATTGAATCCGGGGTTACTGCAGCAGCAGCCGAGCCGCTGGATAATATACGTATCCTCGATGGGGGCATACATGACCATGAACAGGAACGGCATGAAGATGGGGGCCAGGAGTTCCATCCTGCTACGGGTCCTCCTTGTATTGAAGATCACCCAGAGAATCCAGCAAGATGCAGCATAGACCAGCATCTCCCCCAGCAGCACAGGCACGTTGACAGACCAGCCGGAGACGTTTTTCCTGGCCTCTGCAATCTGTTTTGGCCAGTGCCCCCTTTGGTAGATTGACGGCTCGGCAGTGTCCGGATACAGAATGTCAAAATGGGCTTCGCGCGCGATGCCACGCCACTTGTATCGGCGAACAGCAAAGCCGCGGTCGCGCTCAAACCTGACCGTCCCCTCATATTGCCACGCAAGGGCATCATCGTCGCGCGATCGGTACGTGCCCAATATCTGTGGCGGATTCTCGACGCAAACATCCGCAAGAAGAATCAACGCCCCCACCACACATGCGACAAGACCAGCCACCCAAGGTGAATTCCACGCTCTGGTTCCATCGGCCATATAGGACCCCAAAAAACCTTCTGCCCACGACCATCGCGGTCATCACGGAGGATTGTATCACGACCATTGACGAGCAAGCAAGCGTGGGCGAGAATCTCATCGGCGGGCAGGTCTCACGCTGGCTTGCCATCCTTCCCTGGCAACACTCGCGTTATAGGAGAAAGCGATGAACTCACGAGAACGCTTCCTGGCGGCGGCGAATCATACTGAGGGCGACCGCGTGCCGTTGGATTTCGGCGTGACCAGGTCCGGGGGAATCACGGCTGTTGCGTATAACGAGCTGAAGGCGTTCATGGGTATCGAGGCTGGGCCGGCCAAGGTCTACGACATTCAGCAGCAGCTCGCCTGGCCCGATGACGACCTGCTGGACAAGTATGGCGTGGACATTCTCGACGTCGGGCGGGCCTTCCTGACGGACGATGCCGACTGGAAGCCGTGCACGCTCAAGGACGGCTCGGCTGGGCTCATCCCCGCCTACCACGCACACAGCGTGGATGTCGACGGCAACGAAACACTCGCCACCGCCAAGGGCACGCCCGTGGCGATAAAGCCGAACACGTCGTTCTACTTCGACCAGATGAGCTGGCCGTGGAAGGATCTGCCCGCCATGCCAGACGCGATAGACCCCGCCGACTTCGAGGAGGAAATATGGGTCGTTCCATCCAGCCCCAACCACCTGGACTACATGAACTCCGAGGCCGACTTGCAGCGCCTGACCGAGACGATAAAGGGCCTGCATGAGAACACGGACAAGGCGCTCTACTTAGACTTCGGCCGGGCCGGCTTATTCGAGAAGGGCTGCTACATGCGCGGCACGGAGAACTGGCTGATGGAGATGATGATCGACAAGCCCGGCGCCGAGCGAATGTTGGATGCGTACGTGGAGATGTGCATCGGCCGACTTGACCGCATCCTCGGGGCGGTGGGTGAATACATACATGTGCTGCGACTATTCCACGACGACGTCGGCAGCCAGGCGGGCCCGCAGTTCTCGCCGGACCTGTTCAAGGAGCTGCTGCTCCCGCGCTACAAAACGCTGTGCGATTTCATCCACGCCAAGAGCGATTGCAAGATACTCAACCACTCCTGCGGATCGATCTTCCCGATGATCGGGCACTTCATCGACGCGGGCGTTGACATGCTCAACCCCGTCCAGATCGGCGCGGACAACATGGACCCAGCGGCGCTGAAAAAGGAGTTCGGCAAGGACATCGTCTTCTGGGGCGGCGGGTGCGATACGGTTGGCGAGCTGGCAGCCGGCACGCCGGCGATGGTCAAGGACAAGGTCCGCGAGCGGATCGAGATTTTCGGTAAGGGCGGCGGCTTCGTGTTCGTCCACACGCACAACATTCAGCCTGGCGTGCCGCCGGCGAACGTAGTGGCAATGCTGGAGGCAGTCGGCGAGTTCGGCAGCTACCCGCTGGGCTGAGGGCGGCTCTGAAGTGGCATGGGCATCCTGCCCATGCGTCCCAGGGGCATCTTGCCCCTGGTGACAGCAACGGTAACAGCAGCGGCAACGGCAATCATGGGCAAGATGCCCATGCCACGAAAGATGGCCCGCGCCTGGCCGGGCGACGGCTTAGCTATTTGCTGCCATCACGTCGATATCGTCGATCCTGAATCGCACGCTGACGACGGAATGCTTCTCGGGGCCTGGCGCGTACTTGATGTAAGTCGTGGCGATGATCGTGCCGTCAGGCAGCAGTGCCACGCCCGGGTAGCCGCAATCTCCGGCCTGCTCGCCGTAGTTGTGCAGCAGCTTGATGCGGCAGGCGCCTGGTCGGCTGTTGCGGATGTCGTCATACGTGCCGACCCACGCCATGAAATGGCCGTGCGTTTCGCTGCCGGGCGCTTGGTCGCGGAAGGCTATAACCCACCGGCCGTCCGGCAGTTGCACGCCTTGGTGGCGGTCGCCCGTGAGCTGCCAACTCGAGTCGACGGGGGTGGACCACGTTTCCCCCTCGTCGCGGCTGAACATCAGCAAGCTCATTTCCGTGTGGTAGTTTTCGCGCATGATGCAGCACAGCTCATCGCCATCGTCGGAGCGGATGAAGAGTGGCTCGCAGGGGTTCTTGTCTGGATTGAAGGCCGTGATTTCGCGCGGGGCCGACCAGGTGAACCCGCCGTCCGCAGTGGCGCTTTGCAGCACAATCAGCGGCGAATGGTCCTCGCCGGATGGTCCCTTGTGGTACACGCCGAGGTATCGGCCGTCTTTGAGCTGGATGATGCTGGCGAAAGTCATCACGCACTCAAAGCCCAGCGGCGGCTCTTCGCGCCACGTCAGGCCTTCGTCTTCGCTGACGATGCGCGGCATTTTCGGCTGGGCTGAGAATACCCATATGTGCGCCTTGCCGGCGGGGTCGATGAGGCGGTAGATGCTGGGGCAGTTTTCGTGTGCGCGGAAGTTGGCCGGCAGAATGTCGTCGATGCGCGTCCACGTCAGGCCGGCGTCGTCGCTGCGAGCCATAGGCCCGCAAGGCCCGCCGTGGTTGTACGTCCACACGCAGAACATCGTCCGCCCGTCCGGCAGCAGCAGCGTGGTGGGGTGCCCCTGATAGATTTCCTCAGTCCCGGCGGCGATGATTACGTGGCGGGCAGCGTCTTTCGAGATGTCGATGTTGGTCATGTCGTTCCTTAATGCGGTTACTCAGAGACAGGTGGGTAGAGAGGGCTACGATATGCGTGTGCCTCAAGCCATGCATAGAAGCCATCGAGACAGCGCCCACCCATATTCATGGCGAATTCGACCCCGAACAGAATTACTACGATATAAAACTCTTTCCCACGGGTGTAAAGCAGGTCGTACTCATGAAGGACCTCGAAATGCTCATCATTCTCGGTAAAGATGGCGTTCGTCGGGTACAGCGTGCGGTAATGAAACGGCCAATTCTCTCCTTTGTCATAGCGCACATACTCTCTCAGGGCTTCGAGTGCTTCTTTGTCGATAACATCATCTTTCCACGAATCAACGTGATAGATGCGACTCACCAACACTTCCAATGCGATCTTGCCCAACAGGCGACTCATCAGGCGGTGCTTGGGCAGATCTCTATCACCCGATTCGGGGTAATTTGGCACTCGTCCCCTCTTGTTCATGATCTGTCGGTCTGCACGCAGTAGGCGTAACATGCCCGAATCTAGTACCGGTTTCTCTATCTTCACGCTGAAGTAGTTGTTGCACTGATCACAGACAAGCCCGGCGGGGAGGGTGTGGTCGGTATTGCCGAGAGATTCTGGGATAATGTGTTCTACGGAGGATGACCCGCTAGAGCAGCTCTTGCAGAAGATACATCGAGTTACTTCGTCACCAGATGATCGCATGATAGGCGCCTTATCGGGACGCGGCCTTTACGGCCTATTGTTAGAACACTTCCTTCAGCAGCTCTATCGCGCCGGCGGCGATGGTTTCCAGTGCGCCGGGGCGAGGCGGCAGACGTTGGCCGGGCCTCGTCGCCGCCGTTGGCGAACGCATCACGGACGGCTGTGTGCCATAGCATAGTAGTTGGGGCGGCGTTTCCCGTCCAGTGGCAGCGACCGACGCTCAATTCCGCCTGCGTTAGCTAAAGTCGCTGCGGCAGGGGGTCGAAGAGGCAAATGTAGGGGGATCGCCGTCTCGGCCTGGCCGGCCATCGTGGACGGTTGCGTGATACGTCTCCCCGCGGGCTATAATTAGCTAAACGATGCAGTCGAAACTCCATACCCAACAGAGGTGGAATCATGACTGACGTAGACACATTAGCAGCCTTGCTGGAAAGGCTAAACGAAGAAGAGGACCCCACAGACGCCAAGCGCGAAGCGCGCGAGTTGCTGGCTACCATCGACCCGGTCGACCTGTCCGCCGCCGAGCAGAAGCTCCTGGAGGCGGGCCTGTCGCTCGACGACCTCAAAAGCTTCTGCCAGGTCCATATGGACCTCGTGCGGGAGCAGTGCGAGGATTTGCGGCAGTCGTTGCCGCCCCGGCACGTGCTGGGGACGTTCCTGGGCGAGCACGATGCGATTCTTGGCTTCGTCGATATGCTTGAGGGGGTCAATCTCGCTATTCAACGGCTGGGCAGTTGCGAGGCGGCCAGCGACGAGCTGGACAAGCTCAATGAAATCGCCGAGCACCTGCTGGCTGCGGAACTGCACCACAGGCGGGAAGAGGAAGTTCTGTTCCCCGAGCTGATCCGCCGGGGCCTGACTGGCCCGCCGGAGATGATGCGGGCGGAGCACGGAGACCTGCGCGACTGCAAGAACGAGCTAGCCCAACTCGCCGCCGAGGCCCGCACGAAGGATTGGCAAGCTTTCAAGCGGCAGCTCGACGAGACAGCCGGCTACCTGATCGAACGGCTGCGGGACCATATTTTCAAAGAGGACTACATCCTCTACCCCACAGCCATGCGTCTAATCCCCGAAGCCGAGACCTGGGACCGCATCAGGACCGACTGCGACGAAATAGGCTACTGCTGCTTCACGCCGGAGGCCTAGCTGCTGGCAAAACAACGGGAAGGGAATTGTTGGGGCGTTTGAGGGCCGGTGGTGGCACCGACAGCGTCGCTGCTCTTTTCTTATGTCTTGTTGAAACGAGGCGCTGAGCCAGGTAGTCTTGTAACAGACTTGGACTACATGCGTCGTTACGGCATGAGGGAAATAAGATGGCCCGCTCCCAAATCAGATTCAGCTCTTTTCGTCGGACCGAGCCGCCGCCTTCATACATTCCTGACATTGTCCAAGTGTTCCGCAAGCGCGAGGGAAGGATTGGGACTGCTGCTGGAAAGAAAGGGCTGACCAGCAACAGTGTACTGGCAGTCCTCCGGGCCGAACTGGTACAGCTTGGCTTTGAAGTGGAAGGCGGCAAGAAGAAGAGCCAGAAGATCGAACGGCCTGTCTTTTATGGGGAGAATGGCGTTCCGATCCTTCGCTATCAGATTGATGCTTATCATGAGACATGGGAGTGCGGTCTTGAAGTTGAGGCCGGGCGGGCATGGAAGGGCAACGCCATCTATCGTGATCTTGTCCAGGCAATGGTTATGGTGCAGGTTGGCCACCTATGCTTGGCCGTTCCCAATGGCTACAGGTACAAGAGTGGCGGCAAGGCAGTTGTTAGCAAGGACTACGATAATACCGTGGCAGTGGGTGACGCCATATTCGGGCATGCCCGTATCAGTATGCCGTACGGGCTGACGGTGATCGGCTATTAGCGGGCCGAACGTGTCTACTGCCATGTCGAAAAGGCTTCAACGAAAGGATCGGGAATGAGCTTCTGGCAGTTGTTGGCCCTTTCCCTGGTGTCAGGCGGGATCCTTCTATTCCTGCTCAAGTGGTTTAGGGAATCACGGGAAAGGAAAGCTAGGAAGGTCAGCTACCACGCAAAACGTTTGCTTGAACAAGCAGATGGGCTTTGTGGCATTGCCAATGCTATGGCGGAAGTCGCTAAGAAAGCGCCAGGGAGTGCCGCGTGCAGGAAACAGGCGTCAGCGCTGTGGCAGCAGTCTTCTTCGTCAATCCTTAACGTCTGGCTGGCAAATAGTTGGGTGCTAGACAAGAACAAGAATTGGCAAGGTCTGCGTCAGGACGTCATTGACAGCGTTGAGCAGCTCTGTGAATGCGCACGAGAATGGCACACTGCTGACATGGCTTGGCGGGAGGCAAAACGGATTACGGAGTCCGAGACTCTAGTTGGAGGTGGCCCGGAGAATGACTCATCGCCTGAAGCGGCCCGTAAGCGCGAGGCTGCAGAACGATGTGACACGGCTGTTCAGCGTTTTCTTAAAGTGTTCCAAGACTTGCATAACGAACTGCAGCCAACGGTCAGAGAGTATGCCAGCGACTAGGTGGCGGCTCCCCTCGGCGGCCCCATCCGTTGAACAATCCACGGAATTGCTGTAACTTGTCTGGCAAGTTGGGGGTCCGGTTTGGCTGGCTTACAGGAGCGTGGCGATGACATCTAAGGAACGGCTGTTGACGGCGATTTCTGGCGGGAAGCCGGATCGGTTGCCCGTTAGCGTGCATCAGTGGCAGGGGTACCATCTGGATAAGTATCTGGGCGGCATCTCGCCGGCCGCGGCGTTCGCCAAGTTCGGCATGGATGCACAAGTGCAGTACTTCCAGTCGATGGGCCAATTCTGGCTGGTCGACGCCGACTTCTCCAAGGTCAACACAGCCCAGTGGATCGACGAGGTCGACGTCATCAGCTCCGACCCCGACGCACGTGTCGCTCATCACACGATAACCACGCCCGACGGGCCGCTTATGTACAAGACAGCCGGCAACCGGCGGACGACGTGGATCACCGAGTACCTCATCAAACGCGACGAGGACGTTGAGACGATCCGCAAATACATGCCCGCCCCCGAGCTGGAGCTCGCGCCGATCGCCCGCGCCCACGACGAGCTCGGCGACGCGGGGATCTTACGCGGATTCGTCTGGGGCGACCAGGCCGGCTGCTGGCAGCACGCCTGCTGCCTGATGGACGTGACAGAGCTGATCATGCGCTGCGTGGATCAGCCCGACTGGGTGCACAACCTGATGAAGGTGCTGCTGGATAAGAAGCTCGGCTTCGTCGAGTCGATGAAGGGCGCGAAGTTCGACCTGGTGGAGACCGGCGGCGGGGCGTCGTCCTCGACGGTGATCTCGCCCGAGCTGCACCGACAGTTCTGCCTGCCCTACGACCGGGCAATGCACGACGCGCTGCACGAGCACGACTTCCTCGTAACGTATCACACATGCGGCGGCACGCACGGCCTGGCCGACATGATCGTCGACAACCACACGGACGCCTCCGAGACGCTCGCCCCGATAAGCGTTGGCGGCAACCTCGAGCCGTGGGACTTCGCCGACGAGATTGCCGGCAGGATCGCGCTGATCGGCGGGGTGGACCAGTTCAACGTCGTCACCGACGGCTCAGCCGAGACGATCCGCGCGATGGTGCGCAAGCTGTTCGAGACAGTCGGCAAGAATGGCGGGTACGTGTGCTCGATGAGCGACCACTTCTTCGAGACGCCGCTGGCCAAGCTGCAGCTCTACGCCGCCGCCGCGCGCGAGTGCGTTTACTAACACATCCCATGTAGCCCGGGTGCGGGAGCCCGGACTTCACCACAGAGAGCACGGAGGACACGAAGGTGATATCTTCTGACCATCTCTGTGACCTCTGTGTTCTCTGTGGTGAGATGCCCCCACACATCGCGCGGCGGAACTCCGATTCCGCCGCGTTTCTTCTGCGCAGAAAAACAGGGCGATGGATACCTGGCCAGGATCCATCGCCCAATGCTCAGCAGCGCCTGAGGCTGTCGTACGTGAAGTACCTCCCTATATTCGGCAAGTTGACCACAATTCTTTAGCCCACGCCAAGACCTGGCCGAGAGGGCAGTTAGGCCCCCGTTTCCGGCCAAATATGGCCAAAACCAGGCCATTTCCACAGGTGTCCGATAACGAATTCCCTCAGCCCAAACGCGTTATCGGCCCCGGCTCGGCGCGGGCTACGGCCTCTCGCCGACCACCACCAGATTGGCCGACTGACTCACGTCGACAACGCCGATCAGCGACGGCAGCAGCCGGACGTTGACAAAGCCGGCCTCGGTTAGCATCTCGTGGAACTGCTCGTCCGTGTAGGCCTCGTTGCTCTGGGCGTAGCGGGTCACTTCGCCGGTGGCGGCGTCGATAATGAGGAACCGCTCGGTGCTCGTCCGCATCTCGGCGTGCCAGAAGTTCTCCTGCAGCCACAGGTGAGGCCGATCGGAAAACAGTCCAGACTTATGCGAGTGCCACGTCGCGCCTGCCTGGCCGCCGGACTCAACCTGGGCGAACGTCTGTGGCTCAAGCAACAGCCGGCCGCCCGCCGACAGGGCAGCATACGCCTTGGCGAGGATGGCCCGGGCGCCAGATCGACAGAACACGTTGAACTGCCCGAAGATCAGCATCACCAGGCCGAAGCCCTCGCCATAGGCCGCCTGACGAACGTCAGCTAAATGGTACGTGCAGGCCAGGCCTTCGTTGCGGGCGATGTCTTGGGCACAGCGAATTGCAGCCGGCGCGTAGTCGATGCCGACACATTCGTGCCCGAGCCTGGCCAGGCGACTCGTATACAGGCCAGGCCCGCAGGCCAGGTCGACAACTCGCATCGGCCGACCGGCCAGCAGGTCGCCGTGAATCCACGCTACTTGCTCATCGATCTTCTCGGCCCGTCGGCTGGCAGCGTCGTGATCCTGGCACAGATGTTCGGCCAGCATCCGCTCACTGAAGGCGGGGTCCGACCACGGGATGCAGTCTCCCTCCTCCCACGGCGTGGGCGGAAGCTTGCGATTGATGATATCTAATAGTTGCATCATGGTCCATATCCTCATCCGGCCGGCCGTGCGTTCACTGAGCGCAAAGGCGGGGCCGGCGTGGGTTGGTGCTCAGATAGAGAAACAAGGGACGGCAAAGGACGAAGGCGAGCCAACACACCAGGTGTCGGCAGCGCCCGCGCTGCCGCGGTGATTCGAGATGGACATCTAGGAGAACATAACAATAACATTATCGGCCGGCCCCCCCTCCCCGTCAAGCGCCGCGCGAGTTGGGCAGGGCTCGACCTGGTCTCAGCGCTTTAGCCTGTCCGCGCCTGTCCGCGGGCCAGCCATGCCCTGCGGGCATGGCAAGGGCCTTCGCTTCCCAAAGGCCCACCGGTCAGGCTACGCCTGCCCGGCCCGCTACAATAACCCACCGGCCACGACGTATGACGCGTCCTCCCCGCTCGCCAACCCACCTGCCCGCCACAAAGAAGGCGAGCGACCAACATTGCCCTCGGCATGAATTCAACGAGCGGCTGGCCAGATAGCGACTCGAAAGTGCCTCTCTCCCAAGAGAGGCAAGGCGGTTGTGGGCCACGAAATGTTATGACGTATCCCTATCTGTGGTACAATATCTGTGCGAGGGGTTGCAATATAGGAACAGTGTATCATGCCAGCATCTATGCCCAATGAGCAAGTGGATGAAGGCCTGCTTTCTTTCAAATCAACATTTGCCGACGAAACAAAAGGAGAAGGGCGGATTCTGCACGGCGGCTGGCAGGGCCCGCCAGAGCTCATTGCGCAGATTGATGAAGACGTGGATCTTCGATGGGTGGTTGAACTTCGCCGTCGTGTGGGCTGCACCGAGCTGAAGTATGGGCACTGGGGAAGATTGATCTGTGAGATTGACGCGGGGCTGTACGGCGCTATGCGTGAGACGTGGCAAAAGACGAACATCATAATCACGGACTCGTGGCCAGCAATGTCAGAGGTGCAGTACCACTTCCGTAGTGGCGCCTTGGGCGAAGTACTTGACGCTCCCTTGGTGCGCAAGGCAGCGAAAAAGATCGCTGCTGGCCTGATGCTCTTTGATACCCCGCTCCTAAGATTGGGGCATCTTGCTAATGGTGCTAAGCCTGGGCTCTTCCTACCGGGCGAAGGTGACGTCTTACCGGAATGGGCTGATCCATTGTGTTTGCGAGGGAAGCTTGGTAACCAACTCATAAAGACCAAGTTGTTCGTGGGCCGGCTCAACGCTAGCAATTTCGATCTGTGTGACGATGATCTGTTTAACAGTGAGTTCGAGAAGGCTATCACAGATTGTGGTCCGTTCGGCTTCCGACCAGACTACGAAAGGCTGCTCATCCGATTCAGTTTGATACGTCGCGTGTTCGACGGCGGCCATAAAGGCATCTTGGATATGGTCAGGGCGGTGCGCAACGAATCCCTGGCCGACCTCGTTTCACGCCAAGGAACAATCCTGCCTGAGATTGAAGAGGCAGACAGCAGGTCGACCGGGGTGAAAGGTGACGCTATTCAAGCGGCAGACATTGCGGCTGGCCTTGCCAAAGAGTACTACGAACGTGCTGGCATCCCTGGCGTCCTCGATCATTTTCGGGCCGTGCTTTACAATGGCAAGGTCGTCCGTTGATGAGCCAGCGAAGAAATTGTTTTCCGACGGCAAAGGAAAACAAGATTTTGGTGGAGCGTAAGTCGCACTCATACAGCATGTTGTATAAACCATTGTCATCCGTGTACGACAGTTGTTCGATGATCCCATTTCACATGAGCGTTGGGGACGCGGAAGAAATGCGGCGGGACAGGAGCCCCGCCGCGCTTTGGTGCGGCGATGGTTGCTCTCTGAGATGCGCATAAGAAAAGCCCATGCACAGCTGTGCATGGGCCTTGTTTGGATGATGTCGGTCGCGTGTGGAGGTCGTTCGTCGGCGCGTTCTTCGCGTCCCTACCTCGCGTACTCTATGCATCGCGTCTCGCGGATTAGGGTTACCTTTACTTCGCCGGGGTATTCCATTTCGTCTTCTATTCGGCGGGCGATGTCGCGGGCTATCTTGCCCGACAGCTTGTCGTCCACGTCGGCGGCGTCGACTATCACTCGCACCTCTCGGCCTGCCTGGATGGCGTAGGCCTGGCTTACGCCTTCGAAGGCGGTGGCGATCTCTTCGAGCTTCTGCAGCCGCTGGATGTAACGCTCCGTGCTCTCGCGGCGGGCGCCCGGGCGGGCGGCGCTGATGGCGTCGGCGGCGGCGACGATGGGCGTGTAGATGCTGACCGCTTCGGTGTCGCCGTGGTGGGCGCCGGCGGCTTCGACGATCTCGGGCTTTTCGCCGTATCGCTTGAGCAGGTCGGCGCCGATTTGCGGATGGCCGCCCTCGACTTCGTGGTCGACGGCTTTGCCGATATCGTGCAGCAGGCCGGCCCGGCGGGCGATTTCGCCGTTGAGGCCAAGCTCTTCGGCGATCATCTGCGAGATGAAGGCGACCTCCAGCGAGTGCATCAGCACGTTGTGGCCGTAGCTCGTGCGGAACCGCAGTCGGCCTAGCAGTTCGACGATGCGGTTGTTCAGGCCTCGGACTTTGGCTTCCATCGTGGCGGCCTTGCCGGCTTCGGTCATCTCCTTGCGGACCTCTTTTTCGGTCGCGGCGACGACTTCCTCGATCCGCGTGGGGTGAATCCGCCCATCCTGGATGAGCTTATTCATAGCCCGCTTGGCGACCTCGCGGCGGATGGGGTCGAAGGCGCTGACGACGACTATGCCGGGGGTGTCGTCGACGATGACATCCACACCGGTGGCCTTCTCGAAGGCGCGGATGTTCCTGCCTTCCCTGCCTATGACTCGGCCCTTGGCGTCATCGGAGGATATGTCGACGGTGGATACCGTGGACTCGCACGTTTGGTCGGCTGCGTAACGCTGGATGGCGTGGACGATGATCTCGCGGGCTTCCTTTTCGCCAGCCTCGTTAGCCTGGTCGATCTTGCCCTGGACGATAGCGGCGACATCGTGTTCCATGTCCTTTTCGATGCGCTGGAGAAGTTGCTCGCGCGCCTGCTCTTCCGTAAGATTTGCAACTTTAAGGAGTTGGCTCTTCTGGTGGGCTATCAGGTCGCTGAGCTGGCGGTCCTTGGTGGCCAGGCCTCGCTCTCGCTCGACCAAGGCGTTCTGGGCGGTGGTGACCATCCGCTCCTTGCTTTGGAGAGTTTCGAGCTTCTGGTCGGCGAGGTCTGCGCGTTTGGAGAGGCGTTTTTCCTCGGCCCGCAGCTCGTCGCGGGTGGATTGGGTCTGCTTGTCGAACCGTTCTCGGCGGGCGACGTTCTCCTGCTCGGCTGCGGCGGAGGCCTGGGCAACTATCTTGGCTGCCTCTGCTTCCGAGGCGGCGCGGCGCATGGCTAGTTCTTTCTCGAAGGAGGCCTTGCGCGTACGCTGCATGAGCAGCACGACAGTTACCGTTGCGACGAACAGAACGATCACACCGATAAGTGCGGTGGATTCAAGGGATTGCCCCAGTACTGGCAGGAAAGCTGAACAAAGCATGACACGTTTCCTTTCTATGGCGACGTGCCGAGAGGTAGGGCCAGAAGACAGTTAGGCCGACCAGAGTGGTCGGCTCAGCCAAGAATCAATTCACCCGAATGTGGTAGGGAGTCACTTCTGCCGGCGCGAGCGTTGCCGCGCCGTAAGTCGTCCAAGCCCCGCCGGTGGCGGGCTGACGACGCTATTACCTTCAGGTACTATATCCCTTAACATTCTAATATAACATCGCTTACAGCTGTTATGATCCGTTTTCTACCACGGGTGAATTAATCGACGCTCCGTGCCGCGGCATCCATTCATTACTCCCTTGCGGGCGATGCCGAAGCAGCTTCGCTCGCCCGAAAACCACCGGACGGCAAACGAACGCCGCTGTTCCAACTGCCGTCGGCTCTGTAACTCTCTCGACGGCCATCGCTTATAAATCTGCCCTGAGCCCGCCAAGTACAGTCTGGCCGAGCCCACCGAGCAGTCATGTACAACAACACTATGATAGGCAAGTCGCTATGATTGCGTCAAGCGTAAATAATCTCTATGCGCCGGGATTTTCCGCCCCGGGCCCGGCCGGCTGGCAAGTGCTGCACTGGTCACGGGTAAGGCCCACCCATCGCCGGCCGCTACGAGACACCGCCAAAGAACCGATCATCAAAGCCCCGATCCACAGCCCGCCCTTGCACGTAACTGCGTTCACAGTCATATGTTGCATCAAAGCTAACCTGCCCGGCCAACGAGACCGTCTGCATGGCAAGCCGAGCCTGCGACAGCTCGACCACCTTGAACTCGAACGGCACCTCCACCAAGCTGCTGACGGTGACATAATGCACGCCGCCGCGATGTACGTGCATGTTTAAGTGACTATGGCCACTGAAGATAGCCCGCAACCCCCCGTGCCTCTCCGCCATGGCCCCCACCTCAGCCGTGAAGGCCTCGCCCGGGTCGTGGTAGGGGGCGTCCATGCCCGTCTGCTCCGTGGGGATGGGCAGGACCGCGCTGTGCGTGACGATCACATGCGCGTCGCCGGGGTGGTCGGCCATGGCCTGCTCCACGCGCAACAACTGATTTGGTAAGAAGTAAGCGTCCATCGCCTCCTCCCAATAGTACGGCTCATCGCACCAGTGGTTGGGCATTATGTGCACCGCCCACCCGTCGCCGGCCAGCGAAAAGTTCACATCCCCTTGGCCTGCAAACAGTTGCCCAGCCCCGCTCAGCCAGTCGGCCCGGGCGGTCGGCGAGGTCATGTCGTGGTTGCCCAGGCATGCGTAAGTCGGTACGGACAAACGAAATACGTCACCGGCCAGGCGGATATTTTCCGGCGTGGCGGCGTCGGCGAGGTCCCCGCCGTGGACCACGAAGTCGATATCGCCCGCGCGCTGAATCCACGCGTCGAGCAGGGAGGCAAGTTCCCCCAGCCGCTCGGGATAGGCCGGCTGCTGGAAGTAGCCCATCGGCGCAGCCCCGCAATGGGTGTCGGCAATGTAGATGAACTTCGCCATGCCCGCATCATACACCGCCCGCCCGCTCGCCGACAACCGTCGCCCACCGAGCGCCCGCGCTCGGCGATGCCCGCCCGGCCACCCGTCCACAGCTTGCCACAGCTCCCCGTAGCTCCCCGCAACTGCCCGATTTTCACTGGTTCTTGCCGCCGGCATCCGCACCCGGGTCGGCCAAAACCGACCTAGCCGGAGCCCGCCACGGCAATCCTGCGCGCAAAGCACGTGC
>SDBV01000689.1_pt1 | contig 48797 bp, 46 predicted proteins | sample 2277081 | NCBI WGS metagenome assembly SDBV01 (sample SAMN10402039, study PRJNA504765) | marine sediment metagenome | isolation source: marine sediment core GS10_PC15, 223 cmbsf | place: Arctic Ocean: Southern Knipovich Ridge | collected 2010
GTAAAAAGCCCAAAGTAGGAACAAGAAACCTTAGTAGTTGCTTATTCAAGAAGCCTCTTCTTCCGACTCCTGACTTCGGTCTTCCGTCTCTTACAACAAAGGGTTCCATTAAAATAACAGTAGGAATTATATAAATAAAACTATCTTGTTTAGAGCCAAAAAAACCGGTCTGTTGACACAAACCGGTTTAATTCAATTCATTTTATTATTAATTCATGCCATCTAAAACTCCCATCACCTCACGTACGTGGCCTTCTGAAGTTTTCAATGACGCCTTCTCCTCATCATTGAGATCGAGTTCAATAACTTTCTCGATTCCATTTTTTCCGAGAATTACAGGAACCCCAAGGTAGCAGTTGTTGATGCCATACTCGCCATCCAATTGCACACAAACCGGGAATACGCGTCTTTGGTCTTTTACAATAGCTTCAGCCATTTGAGCAGCAGCAGACCCAGGTGCGTACCAGGCTGATGTTCCCATCAATTTCACCAATTCTCCGCCACCGGTTTTTGTTCTTTGAATGATGGCATCGAGCGCCTCTTTTTCAATCAATTCCGTAACAGGTATCCCTGCAACTGTTGTATATCTTGGCAATGGAACCATGGTATCACCATGGCCGCCCATAATTACTGCTTGAATATCTTTTGGCGATACATTCAAAGCTTCAGCTAAAAATGCCCTGTATCTTGCAGTATCAAGAATACCCGCCATACCCATTACCTTGGTTCTAGGGGCCTTCGATACTAGATGTGCCTGATAAGTCATTACATCCAATGGATTGGAAACCACAATGATGATCGCGTCGGGAGAGTGAACAATTACATTTTCTGTAACCGACTTCACGATACCTGCATTGGTTTCGATCAAATCATCACGGCTCATACCAGGTTTTCTTGGTAATCCCGAGGTAATTATTACGACCTCTGATCCGGCAGTTTTTGAGTAATCATTTGTGACTCCTACCGTTCTTGTGTCGTACAAATTGATTGGCGATTTCTGCCAAATATCAAGCGCTTTTCCTTCGGCCAATCCTTCCTTGATGTCAACCACCACCACTTCGTTGGCAATTTCTCTGTAGGCTAAAACATCTGCACATGTTGCGCCAACGTTACCTGCTCCTACAACTGTTATTTTCATAATATTAGTTTTTTTAAATGTTACAAAAAATGAGTCCGAAAGGTACCAATTATGAGAGATATAGGAAAGAAATTGACCCGAATAGATACAGATTTAACAAAATAAATAACAAAACTAATTTTTATAAACCTGGCTCAAATTAAAAAGGCCCAACGAAGATTTATATCCTTTAAAAAGATTGACCATATAGTCATTGTACAATTCTGATAACGACTCAAGCATTTTTGTTTTGATTTCGGCGTGCCCCTCAAAAATTTCATGCATGTTTACTTTGGGCAACACGTACAGCTCAGCTCTTTCAGTATGGATAATCGAGGTGTATATCCGGTTTGATTCTTTCAATAATGCGCTTTCTCCAAAGGCGCCTCCCGACTTTATAATGCTTAGTAGTTCAAACCCATCGTCAATATCGACATTGATCGAAACCTTTCCACTTTTCACAAGGTATAATGCATTTCCAGGATCATTCCTGAAAAATACAACCTCATCCATTTTGTATTCTCTCAGATAGAAATAGGGCAGAAAATGAGACATCTCTTTATAATTCAGCCGTTTGAATAGTTCGATTCGTGACAGAAATCGAAACATGCTGAGTTCCTTAGTTGTATATGACTTCTTAAATGGATTAATCATGATGCTATGTGTTACAAACCTTGTAGGCTTTTCTGGTCTGTTTGGTTATTTTATATCGATCGTCAATCCTGAGGCCGATCACCCAAACAAGATTCTCTCCAGAGGTAAGCACAAGTACTTGTTTTTTCAAGTTTAATGGAATTTTCTCATCAATCATAAAATCACTAAGCTTTTTTTTGTGCTTCATGCCCAGAGGTTGAAACCGATCCCCGTGCTTCCATTTCCGTACGATCAACGGAAACTCCAGTTTATCATAATCAAGAAATACAATATCTTTATCTTCAGAAAATTCTACTTCTTCAGGATCAGCTTTTTCAAAAGTCAGTCTATTTTTAAACACCTCAAGTGACGCCTTATTTCGACCAACAAAGGCCTCAACAATTTTTTCTTCATTTTTTTTAGAAATAAACAAGAACTGTCGATCGACCACGAGTTGATAGTCTTTGGAAAAAAAAGATTTTCCGGATTGTCCCTCTAATGCCGGTAAAATATCTTTCACCTGGTGAAAATTAAATCCATATTCCTCAAGCAGTTCAAACAAAATTATTCGTAACTCTTTAATTGATTTTAATTTGCTCTTATCAATCCTAAAACCATCACCGGTCACCTCGATAAGTGCAATTTTATATTTGTCAATAACACTTCTGTAGATCCGCTCTGAAGCGGTGATTTTTTGCAAGGATTGAGAAAAGGTTTCTTCCAGGTTTGGATTTATTTTTTTTAACTCCGGCACCACCTTGTGACGGATCATGTTGCGATGATATTTGATGGAACTATTTGATCTGTCTTCTCGCCACACGATATTATTAGCTTTCACATAGTTGAGAATCATCTCTCTCGAAGCAAACATCAATGGCCGGATATAATTTCCCTTTTTAGGCGATATGCCTTTTAAACCGGAAATACCCGTGCCTTTAGCTAAATTAAAAAGTATCGTTTCCAGCGAATCATTTAAATGATGTGCGGTGGCGATCACATCATATCCTTCGTTGATCAATAGCTTCTCAAACCAATCTCTACGCAAATCCCTGGCAGCCATTTGTATAGAAATTCTATGTTCCCTCGCATATTCTTCAGTCTTAAAAGACCTTGCATAGAAGGGTACAGAACAACGATTTGCCTCCTTTTCCACCATTAATTGATCGCCATCAGATTCTTTACCCCTCAAGTGAAAATTGCAATGTGCTATGGCGAAATTAAAATTAGCCTGTTGAAAAAGATGAACCATTGCCATGGAGTCAATACCTCCACTTACAGCCAGAAGTACTTTCTGCTCTGACTGGAACAATTTTTGCTCAGAAATAAAATTCAATAGTTGATCAAGCATAATTTCAAATTTCCTTAGCTTTGCACCGAAAAATGACTGAATTGAAACGCGCGATAAAGGTAACATTTGTTTTATTATTTCTTCTAAGCCTGGCTTTTTTGCCATCCTATGCACAAAATTCGGATGAACTTGAATATGAATCTCAATCTTTTGAAGGGGGGAAAAAAGATGGCGTATCGTATAAAAAGCTTGTCGGGAATGTGAAATTCAGCCAAAAAAATACCATCATATATTGTGATTCCACCTTTTTGTTTGACAAAGAGAATAGCATGGAAGCGTTCGGGCATGTTAGAATTGAGGATTTGGAAGACTCAGTTACCATCACATCCAATAAACTTTACTATGATGGCAATGGGAGAATCGCCAAATTGAGAGGAAATGTTGTATATGTAGATGATTCGCTAACGCTTTATACAGACCATCTTGATTATGATATGATCAACAAGTCGGCAGTATATTCTAATGGGGGAAAGATAATTGACGGAGTCAATACGCTGGAGAGTGTGAACGGCAATTACGACACCGAAGGCAAAATGATGATATTTACTGATTCTGTAAGCATGATTAGCCCGGATTATACACTAATTTCAAATGACCTTATTTATAATATAATCACCAAAAAGGCCAGGACTAGCAGCCCCACAACTATTACAACAAAAAACGGAGAAGTACTTACATCTCAGCATGGTTGTGAATTTGATACAAGAAACAGTACTTACTCCTTTAGTTCTGGTGAAGTTGACACAGACAAATATCATTTAAAGGGTGATGAATTGTTTTTTAATGATAAACTGGGATTCTATTCTGCAAGAGGAAATGTTTATTTACTGGCAAAAGAGGATGATATCATAATTACAGGCGATCATGCAAACTTCTGGGAAGACAAAGGATTGGCTAAGATCTATGGTGATCCGCTTCTAAAAAGAATATTAAGTAACGACACGCTATACTTAAGAGCCGACACACTCGTTTCCATAAATAATAATGTAGATGAGGATAAGCGATTGCTGGCCTACAACAATGTCATCTTATATAAAAGTGACATCCAGGGAAAATCAGATTCTTTGGCCTATTATCTCGCTGATTCGTCCATGGCATTTTTTAATGACCCGGTCTTATGGAATGAAGGCAGCCAAATTACAGCTGATACAATCCGTATTATTGTAGAAAACGGTACAATTGACCGAATGAAAACATCCGTAAATTCCTTTATCATATCAAAAGATTCTACTCAAAATTTCAACCAAATAAAAGGGCGGAAAATGACCGCTATTTTCGATGGTAAAATCTTAAAAAATGTAGACGTGACAGGCAATGGTGAAAGTATATATTTTGTAAGTGATGAAAATAATACAAAAGCCTTGATGGGGATGAACAAAATCATCTGCTCCAATATGAAAATAGCATTTAAGGGAAATCAGGTTAATGATATTCGCTTCTATACCAAACCGGATGGCAAATTTGTACCACCACACGAATTGAAAGAAGATGCAAAAAAACTTGATGGATTTGCCTGGAGAATTGATGAACGACCCTCAAAAAGAGGGATTCTGAGAGATCCATCGGAGGTTGAACGTATCAGAAAATTGGGGGAATCAATAATAAAAGAAGAAGAAGAGGAGGAAAAAACAAGACTGGAACAAATGATGAAAGAAAAAATAGATATAGAAGGGATTAAAGAGCAGCTAAAAAAACCGGCTAAAACCCTTCAACAGCAATAATTATTTGCATTTTAATTTCTACTTTTCGTTTTCTCTATAACAAATAAAATTGTTTATTAATCGTTACACGGTTATATTTGCACGCTCATGATTAAGAAAGTTGCCAAAAATACGTTAATTCTTTCACTCTTAGCGCTTTATATTGGATGTAGCGAATTCCGAAAAATCCAAAAAAGTGATGATTGGAAGCTGAAATATGATGCCGCTCTGGAATATTATGAAAAAAAAGATTACTACAGATCAGTAATTCTTTTCGATCAGATTAAGCCATATATACGAGGTAGCGCGGAAGCTGAACTGGTTGAATTTTACTATGCTTATGCGCATTACTACCAAAAACAATATTTGCTGGGATCTCATTATTTCAAAAATTTTCATGATACCTATAATAGAAGTGAATATGCAGAAGAGGCATATTATATGTATGGGTATTCATTATACAAACAATCTCCAATTTACAATCTTGAGCAATCAAGCACGATAGAAGCGATCACTGCAATACAAACGTTTTTGAACAGATACCCAAGCAGCGATTATCGAACAGAAGCGACAGAAATTCAGGCTAAACTTCGCCTCAAACTTGAAAAGAAGGCATATGAAAATGCCAAATTATATTTTACGCTTGGAAGATTGAATTCTGCAATGATAGCGCTGGATAACTTCAAAATGGATTACCCTGATGCAATTCTGGCAGAAGATGCTTCATATTTACTTGTTCAATCATCATATAATTATGCCAAAAAGAGCATCCCTTCCAAGCAAAAAGAACGTTATTATGATTGCATAGAAAACTATGAAGAATTTATAGATAATTATCCTGAGAGTAAATTTCTGAAGGATATTCAAAACTATTATTCTAATAGTATTAATCAAATAGAAAAATTAACTGAAGATACTTTATAATTAAAATTATGGCTTTAGAACCATCAATCATTACCAGAGATTTAAATGTACTCGCAAAAGATACTAAAAATGTTTACGAGTCTGTTTCTATTATTTCAAAAAGATCACGACAAATTTCGGCTGTTGTTAAAGAGGAATTAAACTCGAAACTTGCTGAATTTGCAACTACAGTTGATAATCTTGAAGAAATATTTGAAAATAGAGAGCAAATAGAAATTTCAAGATATTACGAAAGAATGCCTAAATCAACAATTTGTGCCATTGACGAATTCAATAATAATGATTTGAACTACAGGTATCCTGAGCAAGAGGACAACGAGATTATTTACTAACAAAAGATGCTCCGCGGAAAAAATATTTTAGTCGGAGTTACCGGGAGTATAGCCGCCTACAAATCAGCTATACTTATTCGATTATTAGTAAAAGAGGGCGCTAATGTAAAAGTAATTATGACGCCCGCTTCTACCGAATTCATCAGTCCACTCACACTTTCCACTCTATCCAAAAATCCTGTTGGTCAGAATTTTTTTGATGCCAAATCAGGACAATGGACGAGCCATGTAGACCTGGGACTATGGGCAGATTTGTATATTATTGCCCCTGCCACAGCAAATAGTATCGCCAAATTTGCCAATGGCATTTGTGAAGATTTATTAGCTGCAGTTTACCTCTCGGCAAGGTGTCCGGTATTTATTGCTCCGGCAATGGACCTTGACATGTACCGCCACAATTCCACAACAGCAAACATTTCGACCCTTATAGGTTTTGGGAATAGAATCATAGATGCCGATCACGGAGAGTTGGCCAGTGGGCTGGTTGGTGAAGGCAGAATGGCGGAGCCTGAAAAAATCGTTCAAATTATTGAAGCTTTTTTCGTTACTGATATGCCCTTGAAAGGCAAAAATGTCCTGATCACTGCCGGGCCAACTTATGAGCCCATCGATCCGGTTAGATTCATTGGAAACCACTCAAGTGGGAAAATGGGGTATGCGATTGCAGAAGAGCTCGCCGAAAGAGGCGCTAAGGTAAAATTAGTCAGCGGGCCATCGCAACTAAGCTCGCAACATCCAAACATCAGCAAATATAACGTAAACACGGCTGAAGAAATGTATGAAGAAAGCCAAAGCTCTTCGGATAGCGCTGACATCGTTGTGCTGGCTGCTGCAGTTGCTGATTATAAACCCATTATAAAAGCAAGTGAAAAAATCAAAAAGCAGGATATTTCCATGACGCTGGAATTGACAAAGACCGTGGATATTGCTGCTGCTTTGGGCAAAGAAAAAAAAGAAGGACAATTTATAGTTGGCTTTGCACTGGAAACTGAAAATGGCCTGGCCAATGCCTTAGATAAAATAGAAAAGAAAAATTTTGACCTGATCGTGTTGAATTCATTGAAGGATGAAGGCGCCGGATTTGGTCATGACACGAACAAAGTTACTATTATTGACAATAAAGGCGCTCAGAAGAATTTTGATTTAAAATCCAAAAAGGAAGTCGCCAGGGATATTGTAAATGAAATAATTGACAGAATCCATGTTTAGGTTTATAATGGGTGTACGACAAAATTCCTTTTTGCCTCTAAATCCCCTAAAGGGTGGCGCTTTTTTCGTGCATGCGTTTATAAGTGGATTTCTACTCATATTTATTTCTGTTCAACAAATAGTTGGTCAGGAACTCAATTGCCAGGTAATAGTCAACGACGAGCGCGCACAAACCTCTGATCGTCAGGTATTCCGGGAAATGGAGCAGGAATTTGCCCGGTTTTTGAACGATAGAAAATGGAGTAATGACAATTACATGCCCAATGAGCGAATCAATTGCAATTTGGCGATTACCATTGAAAGTATGCCGGCGGTAGGCTTTTATAAAGCCACAGTTCAAATTCAATCCTCAAGGCCGATCTACAATACAAGTTATTCTTCACTCATTTTGAATTTTGCTGATCGAGACTGGCAATTTGAGTACTTTGAGTCAACGCCCTTAGACTTTGGAGATAATGTGTTCTCAAGTAACCTCACTTCCATGTTGGCATTTTATGCGTACATCATCATCGGCTTAGATCAAGACACATTTGAAGAGTTTGGCGGTGAGGAACAATTCAAAAAGGCATTGGATATTGTCAACTTAGCCCAGCAAACTGATCAAACGGGTTGGCAGGCCTTTCAAAGTAACAGAAACAGATATTGGCTAAGTGAAAACCTTACAAATCAGGACTTAAGACTAATTAGAAAAGGACTTTATACGTATCATAGGCTGGCAATGGATCAATTTGAAACGAAGCAAGATGAATCCAGAACCTTGATCGTAAATGTTCTTAAAGACATTCAGGTAGCAAATAAAAATATTCCCAACAGCATTTTAAAAATCACTTTTTTTGATGCTAAAAAAGGTGAATTGGGGAAAATTTTTGAAAGGGGAAACCCTGCGACAAAGAGAGAAGCATACAATATCCTTCAGGATATAGACCCGAGCAACACAGAAAAATATAAAAGCATTATTGGAAATTAATTCTTCCCTTTACTTTTATACCAGATAATATCACGAATACCGGAATTCTAAATTTATGATTAAAAGTCTGCTTATAAAAAACTATGCACTGATCCAGCATTTAAAAATGGATCCCTCTGCACATTTCAATACGGTAACAGGTGAAACAGGCGCAGGAAAATCAATCATTCTTGGTGCATTGGGCCTTTTGCTCGGCAATAGGGCTGACACTAAAGTTTTATTTGAGGAGGGCAAAAAATGTGTGATCGAAGGAACGTTTGAAATTTCAGACCAAAACCTGAGTGACCTTTTTGAAAGCATGGAATTGGACTATCAGGACGAAACCATAATCCGAAGAGAGATCAGCGCCTCAGGAAAATCACGGGCATTCATAAATGACACGCCAGTGACCCTAGGGGTAATGAAATCAATCAGCAGTTTTCTTGTTGATATTCATTCGCAACGAGATACGTATTTGCTTGGTGAGGCAAGTTATCAATTAAGAATATTTGACGGTTATGCCCAAAACGGAGATTTGTTTGACAAATATAAAATTAGCTATAAAGCCTTTAAAAAACATGAATCCGAATACCTGATTCTAAAAGAACAGGCTGAAGAATTAAATAAAGAGTCGGATTACAATCATTTTTTGCTCGAAGAGCTGGATAAAGTTGGCGTAAAAGAAGGCGAGCAAGATGCTTTGGAAGAAGAACTTCAAATTATTGAGCATGCTGAGGAAATTAAAAGCAAACTTTTTGAGTGCCAGGAAATCATGGAAAACTCAGAATTTTCCACCAATTCAGGATTGCAACAGGTTTTCAAAAATATAAGCCAAATTAGCGCTATTGCTGAACATTTTGAGCCCTTAAAATCCAGATTGGAAAGCTGTTTGTATGAATTATCGGACATCTCTAAAGAAATTGAAAACGAAAGTAATAAAGTAGAGTTTGATAAAAACAGACAGGAAGAAATTCAGGAAAGACTAGGATTACTTTTCCAATTATTTCAGAAGCACCATGTAAACACTGAGGCTGAACTAATTGAGATTCGAGATAATTTGCGCATTAAAGTTGATAAAGTCTTGAATATGGACGATGAATTATCGATCGCAAAAGAAAATCTGGAGCAGCTGGAAGGTGCGCTAAAGGTAATTGGAAATAAACTGACAGCATCCAGGATTTCAGTTCTTACGAACTTTAAAAAAGAGCTTGAATCGTTATTGAAGGAGTTGGCTATGCCATTTGCATCTATTGATATTCATCATGAGGTAATATCACCAGGCGAAAATGGCATGGACAAAATTACATTATTGTTTAGCGCCAATGCAGGAATTTCGCCCAATGAATTAAAAAATGTAGCCTCAGGAGGGGAATTTTCCAGGTTGATGTTTTCGATCAAATATATGCTGGCAGGAAAAACCTCGCTACCCACGATTATTTTTGACGAAATCGACACTGGAGTTTCAGGTGAAATTGCCATGAATATGGTAACCATGATGAAAAAAATGGCTTCACGTCACCAAGTGGTAGTTATTACTCATTTGCCACAAATTGCAGCATCAGGAGATGAACACTATTTTGTTTATAAAGAAAATGAAAATGGGAGATCAATCTCGAATATTAAAAAATTGCAGCATCATGAACGTGAACAAGAAATTGCGAAAATGATAGGTGGTGAACACCCCTCAATGGCAGCATTGGAAAACGCAAGGGAGCTGCTAAACAGATGACTCATTTAGGACATCTGGAGTTCTGTAGCGCCTATCACATTTCATGAAAATATTTGCAACTATCTTGCCTCGATTTTATACAAAAAAACATATATTTGCGCTAATCTTTAAAAATTGATTGTTATAAATATTAAAAAACGATGGGAAAAATTGGAATTTTTTACGGCTCTACGGAAGGAAATACTGAAGATGTAGCCGATAAGGTAAAAGCGGCATTAGGTGATGCTGACGTTCATAATGTAGATTCTGCTTCCGCAGATGATTTGGCTGAATATGATACTATTATATTTGGCGCTTCTACCTGGGAAATTGGTGAATTGCAGGAAGACTGGGAAACATTTATCGATGTACTCGACGATGTTGATTTCTCTGGCAAAAAAGTAAGTTACATAGGCTTAGGTGATGCGGACGGTTATCCTGATACCTTCGTCGACGCGATTGGTATGATCCATGAGAAAATTGCTGATTCAGGCGCAGAATTTTTTGGCGCATGGCCAACTGAAGATTATGAATTTGATGAGTCAAAAGGTATTGTAGATGGAAAATTCCTGGGACTAGTAATTGATGAAGATAACGAATCAGATAAAACTGATGATCGTATAGCTGCTTGGGTAGCACAAATTAAAGGTGAATTAGGCCTTTAATTCAAAATATAACATTGAGCTGTTTGTCCCTAATAAAAAGGCAAACAGCTTTTGTATTTTTCAAATAAGTTTTACCTTTTTTATAATTCCCTGATCTTTAGGGGATTTAATTTATTTATTTTTTAAAAAAGTGACAATTGTCAATTTTTTAAATAAACAGTCTGTCTACATTTGCAGGCGGATTTTTGGTAGAGGGCAATGAGTACGGAGATATTAAGTAATTCTATAGAACATTTGGGGGTAATTAAAGAGATTACTCAGAAGACTATTAAAGTAAGTTTGCTCAATGTATCCGCATGTTCATCTTGTCATACCAAATCAAGCTGTTCAGTTTCTGATATTGATAACAAAGTAATTGACGTCATTAATTCAGGAGAAAAATTTACCAAAGGTGAAAAGGTGAAAGTAGCATTTGAAAAGTCTTTAGGCCCATTGGCCTTGTTCCTTGGCTATGTCGCTCCGTTTTTTCTATTAATGTTGGTTTTATTGGTTTTCTGGTCAATCACAAAAAATGAAGTTATGTCAGGGTTGGCGTCTTTGATTTCAGTGGGCGTCTATTATCTGTTTCTTACACTTTTCAGAAAAAAATTAAAAAGCACATTTACTTTTAGAATTCTAAAAGATTAAAATAAGTTATGAGTCAGACGATTCTTTTTACGATCGGATCAATTACTATTCTTGGCTTCCTTGCAGCTGCAATTCTGTATTTTATAGCCAGCAAGTTCAAAGTTTACGAAGATCCAAAAATAGACGAAGTTGAAGAGGCTTTGCCAAGTTCAAATTGCGGCGGTTGTGGACTGCCAGGGTGTCGCGCCTTTGCTGAAGCTTGCGTAAAAGCCGATGACCTGTCAGATCTTCATTGTCCGGTTGGGGGCAATGAAACCATGCAAAGTGTTGCAGATCTGTTAGGCATGGAGGTGGAAGAGCGCGATCCTTACGTAGCAGTGGTTCGATGTTCAGGGTCATTTGAATATCGAAAGAAAGTAAATGTTTATGATGGAACGCCAAACTGTAGGGTAGCTCATGGCTTGTATGGCGGTGACACCGGATGTCAAAATGGTTGCCTTGGATTTGGCGAATGTGTAGACGCCTGTGATTTTGAGGCCATGTATATGGATGAGCTTACAGGACTTCCTGTTGTAATCCAGGACAAATGTACCGCATGTAATGCCTGCGTGACGGCTTGCCCGCGAGACATTATGGAGTTGAGGCCAAAAGGCAGAAGAGACCGGCGAACGTTTGTATCCTGCATCAATACGGACAAAGGTGGCGCAGCAAAAAAAGCCTGCGAAGTTGCCTGTACCGGTTGTAGCAAATGTGAAGCCGAATGTAAATACGATGCAATCACCATAGTAAATTACCTGGCATATATTGATGGTGATAAATGCAAAAATTGCAGAAAGTGCGCTCCGGTTTGTAAATCAAATTCCATCCTTGAAATCAATTTCCCTCCAAGAAAAGAGCCCAAAGAAAGGCATGAAAAGAAGGAAAGAGTAAAAAGAGAACGGCCAGAAAAAACTACCGCTCCTGTAGCAGCGGAAGCAGTTGCTCCTGAAAAGGAAGCTGGTGTTGACGTTATAGAGATGGTAAAAAAGGCCAGTGACACTAAATCAAAAGAAGGAAACTCAGAAGAAAAATTGAATAGTTGATGAGTTTAATACTAAATAATATAAAGACATTTCCATTGGGAGGTGTTCATCCGGCAGAACATAAATTTACTGCGGAGAAGCCCATTGAGAAATTGGAAATCCCAAAGCAAGTTTCGATTCCTATCTCACAGCACATCGGCGCTCCGGCAAAACCTGTTGTTGAGCAAAGGGAAAAAGTGAAGATAGGGCAGGTGATTGCGACAAGTTCTGGATTTGTATCCGCTAATATCCACGCCACCATTGCCGGAACGGTTGCTAAGATTGATAAAATGATGGACTCTACCGGTTATAAACGGGATGCCATTATTATCAAGGCTGGCAAGGAGGAACAAGTTTGGGACGAAGACATAGACCTAAGTGAAGAGTTGGTAACGGATTTTTCTTTAACGAGAGAAGAAATTATAAAGAAGGTTGCCGCTGCCGGCATCGTAGGATTGGGAGGAGCGACTTTTCCCTCTCACGTAAAACTTTCTGTTCCCAAAGGAAAAAAAGCGGAATACCTGATTCTCAATGGAGTGGAATGTGAGCCTTATCTGACCGCCGACCATAGGTTGATGCTGGAGAAAGGCGCCGAAATCATTGTTGGAGCCAAAATTCTAATGAAAGCCCTGGATGTAGACAAAGCAATTATTGGAATTGAAAACAACAAGCCAGACGCGATTGAGCTTATGGCAGAATTGGTTGGCAATGAGACAGGTATGGTCGTTCAACCTTTAAAAGTTCAATATCCTCAGGGTGGAGAGAAGCAATTGATCAAAGCGGCTTTAGATCGTGAAGTGCCTTCAGGAGGACTGCCAATTGATGTTGGAGTAGTGGTTCATAATGTTGGGACTGCATTTGCGGTTTATGAAGCGGTTCAAAAGAATAAGCCTTTGGTTGAGCGGGTTGTCACCATTACCGGAAAGGATGTTAAAAATCCATCGAATTTGTTGGTTAGAATTGGTACGCCGGTTAACGATCTCATCGAAGCTGCCGGTGGCATTCCCGAAAATACGGGTAAAGTGATTAGTGGCGGGCCGATGATGGGTAAAGCATTGAATTCGGTAGATATACCCGTTGCGAAAGGAACATCTGGGATATTACTTATTCCAAATGAAGAAGCTAAACGGGGCAATATGAAGGTATGCGTTCGATGTACCAAATGTGTGACGGTTTGCCCTATGGGATTGGAGCCCTATTTACTTATGACATTAACACAAAAAGAACTTTTTGACAGAGTGGAAGAAGAAATGACAATGGATTGCATCGAATGCGGTTCGTGTTCCTTCACTTGTCCATCAGACAGGCCTCTTTTAGATTATATAAGATTAGGAAAGAAAACTGTTGCATCATTAATCAGGGAAAGAAATAACTAATGAGCACTCCATTTTTAACGGTATCACCATCTCCACACGTCCATTCTGAGGATAATGTCCGGAAATTGATGTATGGGGTGATCATTGCAATGCTACCGGCATTGGCAATATCATTTTATGTTTTTGGCATAGGCGCTGTCTACGTCACCCTGCTTTCGGTGGTTAGCTGCGTGATTGTGGAATTTGTTCTCACAAAATATCTATTGAAGAAGGAACCCACCATTTTGGATGGTTCAGCGATTATCACAGGTATGTTGTTGGCCTTTAATGTCCCAAGCAGCCTGCCGTGGTGGGCAATTGTTATTGGAAGTATTGTCGCCATTGGTATTGGAAAATCAGCCTTTGGCGGATTGGGAAATAATCCTTTCAATCCGGCGCTTGTAGGCAGGGTATTTTTATTGATTTCCTTTCCGGTACAAATGACAAGTTGGCCTGTGCCTTTTGAGTCCAGGTTTCAATTCTTCGATATGACCACAGGGGCCACTCCATTGGCGCTCATCAAGGAAGGCGTTGATGCAGGAAGCCCTGTTTCAGAATTGATGCATGAGTTGCCCTCATATTTACATATGATGCTCGGAGGATTGGGAGGAAGTATTGGGGAAATATCAGCCATCGGTCTCATCATTGGTTTCGCCTATATGCTGTGGAAGAAAATCATTACCTGGCATACTCCGGTATCCATGCTTGCTACCATCGTTGTCTTCACAGGTATTCTTTGGATGATTAATCCTGACAAGTTCGCTGATCCGGTTTTTCATCTATTAACAGGTGGGATTATGCTCGGAGCCTTTTTCATGGCAACAGACTATGTTACTTCTCCAATGACGACCAAAGGGATGCTGATTTACGGTGCTGGAATTGGATTTCTCACTGTAGTGATCAGAACTTACGGAGCTTATCCTGAAGGAGTATCCTTTGCGATTTTGATTATGAATGGTTTTGTGCCATTGATGAATAAATATATCAAACCAAAACGATTCGGAATTAAGAACAATGGCTAAGAAAGAATCAACACTTTTCAATATGGTGTCCAGTCTCGTCGTAGTGACGTTGATTGCCTCCATCGCTCTTGGTTATGCATATGAATTAACTAAAGAGCCTATTGCAGCGGCGAAGCTTGCAAAGAAAATCAGGGCCATCGATCAGGTGGTTGTGGAATACGATAATAATCCGGTGGATGAAATGTATAAAATTCATGTGGCAGGTTCTGAAGACAGCCTCGAAGTCTATCCGGCAAAAAAGGGTGACAAGATCATGGCAAGCGCCATCCGAACATTTTCCCCGAAAGGATATGGCGGAAATGTATGGTTGATGGTTGGCTTGCTTCCAAACGGAAATATTCAAAATATATCGGTCCTCGAACATAAAGAGACGCCGGGATTAGGAACAAAGATGAACAATACTGAATTTAAGAATCTGTTTATTGGGCAAAATCCATCTTCTTTCAATCTGAAAGTGACAAAGGACGGTGGCGATGTCGATGCGCTTGCCGGGGCCACCATCACTTCAAGAGCATTTGGAGATGCGATTCAACTGGCATTTGATGCGTATATGGAAGGAGGTCAGCATGAGTAATATGAAAAATTTTACTAAGGGGTTTTTTAAGGAAAATGCCGTGTTTGTGCAGCTTCTTGGCATGTGCCCAACCCTGGGAGTAACTTCTACGGCCATCAATGGTCTGGGAATGGGATTGGCCACTACATTTGTTTTAGTAATGTCAAATGTGGTGATATCCCTTGTCAAGGGATTTATTCCTGACAAGGTCCGTATTCCCGCTTTTATTGTAATCATTGCTTCTTTTGTGACCGTAGTCGACTTGGTCATGGCAGGATATCTACCAGGATTGCATGAGCAATTGGGGCTTTTTATCCCTTTGATTGTGGTGAACTGCATCGTCCTTGGTCGAGCTGAAGCATTCGCTTCAAAAAATAACGTCGTATCATCTATGTTTGATGGACTGGGAATGGGAATTGGATTTGCCATGGCATTAACGATGCTTGGTTCAGTGAGGGAAATACTCGGTAGCCTTTCATTATTTGGAATGAAGTTCGCAGATGCTGACGGCATTTTGATGTTTATTCTACCTCCGGGCGCATTTATCGCCCTGGGATTTTTAATTGCATTTATCAATCACCTAAGAAAAACTGCCTAAGAAATTATGGAATATATCATTATCGTATTTGGGGCCATATTTGTAAATAACATTGTCCTTAACCAGTTTCTGGGAATTTGTCCCTTTTTGGGGGTATCAAGTAAAGTTTCCACAGGCATTGGCATGGCGGGCGCTGTGACTTTCGTCATGACGATCGCCACGATTGCCACCTATTTGATTCAGACATATGTACTTGTCCCATTAGAGATCACCTACCTGCAGACGATCACCTACATACTAATCATCGCTGCCCTTGTGCAGATGGTAGAGATTATATTGAAAAAAGTAAGCCCGGCCCTTTACCAGGCCTTGGGTGTTTTTCTTCCTTTGATTACAACCAATTGTGCTATATTAGGTGTAGCAATTTTGGTAATTCAAAATGATTTCAATCTCATAGAAAGTGTTGTTTTCGCTATTTCCAATGCCATAGGATTTGGATTGGCACTGGTAATTTTTGCAGGCTTGCGTGAGCATATGGATCTTATTGATCTGCCAAAAGGAATGAAAGGCGTTCCTGCATCTTTAGTCATCGCAGGATTGCTTTCAATGGCATTTATGGGATTTGCCGGTTTAGTATAAATTTATAAAAAGATCATTATGGTTAATCTGGCCACCAAATACATGGGTTTGAATCTTAAAAACCCAATCATCGTTTCGAGTAGTAGTCTTACACACAGCGCCGAAGGCGTACAAAGATGTGCTGATGCAGGGGCTTCTGCCGTAGTGTTAAAATCGCTTTTCGAAGAACAGATCAATTCCGATGTAAAAGCATTGGCGGATAGCTCTGTGCCATCTTTTCACGCCGAAGAGTGGGATTATATTCAGCAAATGGGACTGAACATGAGCGCCGATGAGTATCTGAAGATTATCGAAGAGTCAAAAGCAAAAGTTGATATTCCGGTAATAGCCAGCTTAAATTGCATTAGTACGGATCGGTGGTCGGAATTTGCAAAAAATATTGAAGCTGTTGGCGCCGATGCCATCGAGCTGAATATTGCCGTGATGCCCAGGCAATTTGATGAGAATCCGGATAAAATTGAGCAACATATCTGTAATATCGTAGCCAACGTAAAGGAAAAAGTAACTATTCCTGTAGCAGTGAAACTCGGGCCTTATTTCACCTCCATGCCACGCATTGCTAAAAACGTACGAAAAGCAGGCGCCTCAGCCCTTGTACTTTTCAATCGTTTTTATCAGACCGATATCGACATCAACAAAATGGAACATGATTCTAAAAATAAGTACAGCACACCGGCAGAGATGTCAAATACTCTTAGGTGGATATCCTTGCTGTATCAGCAGATCGGATGTTCATTAGTTGGAAATACGGGTATTCATGATGGAGAAGCGGTGATCAAACAACTTTTGGTTGGCGCCAGGGCAGTGGAGATTTGCTCTACATTGTTTGTAAATGGCATGGGCCAAATTCAACTTATGCTTAAGGACCTCCTGAAATGGATGGAAGAAAAAGGATATGAATCCGTTGATGATTTCCGGGGCAATATGAGCCACAAAAACTCCAGGCATCCCGAATACTTCGAACGTCAGCAATACATCCGTGCATTGGTTGGCATAGATTAATTAGGTGTATTACCAGATATGTGTTGTCAATATCGCTAGCGTGCATCGCCTTGCCTGGCAAATAAACCCGCTCTTCCGGATTTGCAATCCGGAAGTCCGATAAATGAGGATTTATAATCCAATACCTACGCTAAATCCCACACTGAGTAAAGCGAAAACTCATTTGGATAAGCTATATAATTGTCCCTCTCGCTGATTCTTATTCTTTGATATGCCTATTTTCCATAAACCCTTCATGGCTTATAAACCCTGATTTATCATCACTTCGACATGCCCTAAAGGAACATGTCGAAGAGCTGGATAAACTACATACTTTCATGTATCAATGCACTCTGATAAAGTATTTGTCCATAAATCTCAAGTACATGGTGGTTCCACAAAATTACAATTTAATTTCTCTCAAATACATTATGGCTCCACAAAAGTGTTTAGCATTCCCTTCAATTACATTTAAACTCCTCACAAGTATATTGGCATTCTATTCAAGTATAGTAACACTACCTTCAAGTATATTGTTACAAAATTCAAGTATACTCACATTGCTTTCAAGTGATGAGTATTCCATGAAACGTAGTTCATTACTTTCATAAAGGTTAAAGCAATTTTTCGCTTTCAACTTTTATACATGTAAAAATTGAAATGATATTCAATCAAGTAATACGTATAAAATTGCAAGTAAATTTGATGTTTAACGTATCTTTTTAGGCTGTTTTCGTAAACTGAATTGGGGTTGGGGAAATAGTGAGCCATATTGAAACAGTAAAACCAAAAGCACATGATGATTTATGATTTTAAACGCGTTATCAAAGCCCGGGGCATCGATTATCCATTTAGTTTCTTAAAAAAATGCGGGTTTTCAGACAATTTTGCGGTAAAGGTCAACCAAAACAAGGTGATTCGCCTTGATCTGAAGCATGTGGAGCAGTTGTGCCTGCAGCTCCGTTGTACACCAAATGATTTTATGATGTGGACGCCGGAAAATGGTCAAAAAGTAGACGCCGACCACCCTTTGCAGGAGATTAGAAGAAACGATGAGCAGGTTGAGATCACGCGGATGCTAAGCAGTATCCCTTTAGGCAAGTTGGCAGGCGTCAAAAAGCTGATCCAGGAGCAAGTGCAAAAGCCGGAATGATAACGCCGTACCTATTGGCTGAAGTGCCTCTCTTCGACATGTTTCGCATGGCATGTCGAAGCACTGATAATTAGGATTTTTAATCCGAATTTAAACGACAGCAAATTGCGGCAATCCTTTCCTTGTTCCATAATAATCATCACAATTTGTAAATTGTGTCTATAATGTTATGTATTTCACACCATAAGTAAGAAATTTCATTCGACTCAATGAGTAAATTAGAATCCAGAGAATAACTTGTTTGGCAAGAATATCCAATCAGTAAAATTACTAATACCATGTAGCCCCATCAGACAATTAAGACTAAAACCAGGTGGGTTATAAACGATATTCGAGCAAATAATGCATTTATAATCTAAGAGTCTCGGATTAGTGAATAGAATACTACAGTTTAGCAAGAAGAAGCAACAAGAATGAATGGAATTTGCAGATTATGAATCAAAATAACCAGAAAGGAAGTATCATCATACACGGTGGTTTTTCCGATGAGCTTACCGACAATTGGGATACTATCGAAAATAAGCGCATGGCTTTAGTGCAGATTATTCAGGAAGGGTATGGATTTCTCGAAACTGAAGCGCCGGTTGTGGAGGTGGCTTCTCATATAATCAGACTTCTAGAAGATAACCCCCTGTTTAATGCGGGAGGGAAAGGTGGTAAAATTCAGGAGGATGGAATGTCCCGATTTTCAGCCTCAATTATGGTTGGAGACTATAAAGATATATTGAGAAAATTTGCCGGCGTGATCAATATTAATTCTATCGAATTTCCCAGTCAGGTAGTTCTTCAATTACTTAAACGAAGAAAAACCAATAACTCTGTACTTTCAGGGGCAGGGGCTACGGATTATGCAAATAAGATAGGAATTAGTTTTTATCCATTTACCACTAAAGAGCGTATTGAAGAATGGCGGAGGACATTTGGAAATGACAATTCAGGCATGGAACATAAAAAAACCAGCACTGTAGGTGTTGTCATTTCTACTCCAGGACAGCCTTTGGTTGCCATGACATCTACAGGGGGAACTACTGGTAACTGGCGGGGTAGAGTTGGAGACTCAGGGCTGCCTTCCGGCAATTATGCAGGCTCTCATGTCGCAGTTTCATGTACTGGCTGGGGTGAGGAAATTATTAATGCAGGACTTGCTTCATCAATCCATACCTTGGTTGAATTAGGAAATTTTGACATGAGAAGTTCTGTCCAGGCAGTATTCACTAAGTGTGAGCATTTTCAAATAGGCGCTATTATCGTTGATCGTGAAGGGGAAATGATATGTTCAGACTCACAAAGTTCTAATAACGAATATATGATATGGGCCAAACATGACGGAGTAAATATAGAAGTTTCGAGGCATAAACGACCACCGATTCTAAAAATCGGACACAACAGAAAGGGAGATATAATCACATCCGGGAACATTGCCAAGGCTATGAAAATGAAATTTGAGGCAGAACTTGTAAAGCTTCCTGCCCTTACAAAGTTGGAAGTTGAGCATTAATTCTAAATTCGGTCCATTCCCCACTAGTCGTAGCATCGGCTACGACTCTTCAATGATTACTGAAATAAGTAATTTGTGTTCTTCGAGCGGAATTGCTTTTTATTACAATGTAACCGCTGCTCAAGTCTTCAATCCCACTCGCGCCCACCTCTTCGACATGTCGAAGCACTGATAATAAGGATTTGTAATCCGAATTTAAATGACAGCCAAATTCAATCAAGCTCTTTTAGCCATAAAAAAACTCAATGATAATCATTTGGATTTCAGACACAAAAATTTGTGCTATATTATAACTGAAGAACGGCAGCAACGAGTGACTTGTTCCGCTCAATTATTGACTTAATTCTATCAAATTGCCTTTGCTTTATACTCGAACTTGTACCCATTATCGGCTAGCTCAGCTAATACCGGTTTGTATATCTCTTCGCTTATTGGCTTCAATACACCTTTTGATCTTATCGCGCCTTCAAGTATCAATCTTGAAGCAATAGCTGCCGGTAGCGAAACTGCTCGCGCCATAGCAGAATGACCAAATGGCCTTCCTTCTACTTTCATCGTCGCCTCTCTCTTTTCTATCCGGTTTTCAAATTCTATAATTGCTTCGTTATGAAGGATGATCATGTCTTTTTCATGATCCTTATATTGCATTCTCTTTTCCATTAGCCCTAACAACACATCTGAATTGGTCCCCTTGCTAATAGGAATCAGACTATCGTCAAAAAGCCCAAGCCATTGCAATTGTTTTATAATATCAGATGATACTTTCAACTTTAGTTTGTCCGCCACTATCTGCTTAATGTCACTTTTTTCATCTGCCCCAACAAGTAATCCAGTAAATTGCTTATAAGTTAAACCTTGTAGATTATGGTTTTTCTCCTCACTTAATAAATTGAGGTCTTTCATGCTTTGTATCGAGTTGCAATACCCTGGATGTCGTAACAAACCCCTATAAAAATCGGGAATATTTTCCAGGCCATAATCAGTAATATAATTAGAGCAGTCTCTGTTCGGATAGGTCTCAAATGTTCCCAGATCATCAACATCCACCAACCAACTATTTTCAAATAAATTCTTAGCTGACACTTCAATTTTAACGCCGTCTTGGATATAGGCTGCAGGAGTTTGAGCCGCATTCAACAAGCCCTTAGGGCTCCAGGAGAATTTATATCCATAAGGATTATTGTTATGCTCAAAAGAAGGAATACCGGCGCCATAAGATTTGAAAGAAATTATCTTACCTCCTTCATCATTTACTTGATGTATCATTTGCATAGCACCCATATGATCAATACCTGGATCTTCTCCTATTTCATTCATTATAATGATACCCGCCTTTTTCGCCTCTTCATCTAATGCTGTCATCTCAGAGCTGGCATATGAAGTAGTTACCATATTTACCTGGTGCTTCAAGCATGCTTTCGCAACAATAAGATGCATGCTGGGTGGTATCATACTCACCACCAAATCAACATCTTGAACCATTTCATCTAACTCTTCATAAGGCGGTGTTGCATGCCATAATACTCTTTCCCCTAGTGATCTTCCCGCAATGATTAGTCCTGAGTGGTTATTATCTCTACTTGCAACAAGCACTTCGTATTTACATTTATCAATGAAATAGTCGACTAAAGGCTTTACGACATACCCTGTTCCCAATACCAACACTTTACTCATAACTATTATATTTTAAATGATGACAAACAATTATGGTTTTTAACTAGCATGCTAAAGTAATACATTCTCACGCTTAATTGTAATAAATATTATCGGGTGTTTATTTCCAAGGATCCATTATACTCTCCCATCTTCGACATGTTCTTCAGGGCATGTCGAAGCGCTGTTAATTAGGATTTGTAATCCAAAATAAGTGACGCCAAATATCAATTAATTCCTTATTAGGCATAAAAAAACCCCGATGAACTCATCGGGGTTTTAAAAACATTAAACTGTGTTGTATTATAACTGAGGACCGGCAGCAACAAGTGATTTGCCGTGCTCATTATCAGTGTATTTACCGAAGTTTTTGATGAATCTTCCTGCAAGATCCGCAGCTTTTTCATCCCACTCTTTTCCATCAGCATATGTATCTCTTGGATCAAGAATAGCCGGATCAACACCATGTAGCTCGGTTGGAGCTTCAAGGTTAAATACAGGGATATTCTTTGTTGGGGCATGATCGATAGATCCATCAAGGATTGCATTGATTATTCCCCTTGTATCTTTAATAGAGATTCTTTTACCGCTACCATTCCATCCTGTGTTCACTAAGTATGCTGTAGCATCATTCATTTCCATTTTCTTCACTAATTCCTCACCATATTTGGTTGGGTGAAGTGTAAGGAACGCAGCGCCAAAGCACGCTGAGAAAGTTGGCTGTGGAGCAGTAACGCCTCTTTCAGTACCCGCCAATTTTGCAGTGAATCCAGAAAGAAAGTGATACTGAGTTTGCTCAGGTGTCAGTTTAGAAACCGGAGGCATAACGCCAAATGCATCAGCAGTTAAGAAGATCACTTTTTTGGCATGACCTGCTTTTGAAATCGGCTTAACGATATTTTTAATATGATCTATAGGATATGAAACACGTGTGTTTTGTGTTACTGATCCATCTTCGAAATCAATTTTACCATCCTCATCAACAGTAACATTTTCTAAAAGTGCATCTCTCTTAATAGCAGCATAAATTTCCGGCTCGGCCTCTTTATCCAAATTAATGGTTTTAGCATAGCAACCACCTTCAAAGTTAAATATTCCATCATCATCCCATCCATGCTCATCATCGCCAATTAGGGCTCTTTCAGAATCTGTAGAAAGCGTAGTTTTGCCAGTACCTGACAATCCGAAGAAAATCGCTGTATCGCCATCTTTACCAACGTTTGCTGAACAGTGCATTGCAGCCATCCCATTCAACGGCAGGTAATAGTTCATCATAGCAAACATACCTTTCTTCATTTCTCCACCATACCAGCTTCCGCCGATTACCTGCATTTTTTCGGTCAGGTTAAAAGCAGTATAAACCTCTGAGTTCAAGCCATGCTCTTTCCACTTCTGATTAGATGTTTTGGAAGCATTTAATGCCACGAAATCAGGCTCACCATATGTTTTCATCTCCTCCTCTGTAGGTCGGATAAACATATTTTTTACAAAATGCGCCTGCCAGGCAACCTCCATAATAAATCTAATTTTCAGCCTTGAGTTTTCATTTGCTCCAAGAAATGTATCAACAACAAATAGTCTCTTTCCTGAAAGTTGTTTTACAGTTGTCTCTTTAAGGTCATTCCAAACTTCAGTTGAGATAGGCTTATTGTCATTTGGAGAATTTTTTGACGTCCACCAAAAGTTGTCTTTTGTAGTGTCATCCTTTACGATCCACTTGTCTTTAGGAGAACGACCTGTGTACACACCTGTCATTACGTTTACAGCGCCCAATTCGGATACTTGTCCTTTTTCGAAACCTTCCAATTCAGGTTTCATTTCTTCTTCAAACAGTTGGTCATAAGATGGATTGTAAACGATTTCGCTCGCTCCAGTAATCCCGTATTTAGCTAATTGCTCTTTAGTGATCATAGTATGTATTTTAGTTATACGACAATGAAAATTCTAATCCTATGCGATATTACTCGCCTTTTAACATGTAATTCTGAAAAATTCCTTGGCCCCTCTACCCTTCAATTTTGTAAGATAATATTAATCTTTCCAAATGAGCTGCAAAAGTATGTAATACTCTCGCTGAATAAAATGACTTTCGTCATAAATATCATATTATTTTTGCAACTAAAATTAAATTATTAACTGAAAAACATAGTATATGTTTTTATCCCCTATTCGTAGATTCTTTATTGGATGATTTCAAGCGAATTCTGACAATTCGAGCCAACGAAATTCCTTTTCCTCAATTTGATGCGTCAATTTTTCGATCCCTATCGACCACTCCATGATTTCTTCATGATCTCCTGATCCGCCATTCAATTTGTTAATAAGCTCTTCTTTTGTTTTTTCCAGCTCATGAATCTCCTGTTCCAAAGATTCAAACTCTTTTTTTTCATTAAAGCTCAATTTCTTCTTTTGTTCTGATGGGGCCTTTGCAATCTTTTTTTCTTTTGTTTTGCTTAATGCTTTTTTAGAATCCCTTTCTATCTGATCAGCATGATTTCTGAAATCCGAATAGTTGCCCGGGAAGTCATTAATCTCACCCTTGCCCATAAACACAAAAAGATGCCCGGCTAGTTTGTCCATAAAATACCGATCATGAGAAACAATAATCAAGGCGCCCTCAAAACTTGCCAGATAATCTTCCAGAACATTCATAGTAAGAATATCCAGGTCATTTGTAGGCTCATCAAGAATCAGGAAGTTAGGCGTCTGTATTAAAACTCTCAGCAATTGCAATCTTCTTTTTTCACCTCCGCTGAGTTTCTCAACAGGAGTCATGTGCATTTCATGAGGAAAAAGGAAATGATTTAAAAACTGGGCAGCTGTGATCGTAGCGCCGTCAGAAAGCTTTACTACTTCAGCCACTTCCTTTACTACGTCAATGACCCTCGTTCCGGCAGGATAAGAAATTTCTTCTTGCTTGTAATATCCAAATTGAGTCGTTTCACCAAGCACAGCCTCACCCCCATCTAATTCTAAAACTCCAGTAATCACATTTAATAGTGTGGTTTTCCCAACCCCATTTTTTCCGACTATTCCAATTCGGTCTTTCTTTTTGAAAATGTAAGAGAAATTATCAAGGTATTTTACTCCATCAAATGCTTTTGTGAGGTGATGAAGCTCCAATATTTTCTTTCCTTGTCTTTTGGTTCTAATTTTCAGCGTTAAGGAATTTTCATGCAAGTCTTTAGCTGCGACCTCCATCAAATCATGAGCGGCATCAATTCTATATTTTGCTTTGGTTCCCCTCGCCTTTGGCATTCTTCGCAACCATTCCAACTCCTTTACCAACAGATTTTTTGCCTTGGAAACTTCCAGGGCCTCCTGGGCATTCAGCTCAGATTTTTTTTCCAGATAATATGAATAATTTCCTTTATAGGAATAAAGAGTCTGATCATCAATTTCAATAATTTCATTGGTGACTCCCTCAAGAAAATAGCGATCGTGCGTCACCAAAAGGAGCGACATGGTTTGGATTGAAAGATATTTTTCCAACCATTCGATTATCTCGATGTCAAGATGGTTGGTAGGTTCATCGAGGATCAAGAAGTCTGGTTTTTCTACCAAAGTTGCTGCAAGCGCTACCCTTTTTTTTTGCCCCCCTGAAAGTTCATCTACAAAAAGACCAAGGTCATGGATCCCGAGTTTGCCCAAAATCTGCTTAACCTGCGACTCGAAATCCCAGGCTGAAAGCGCATCCATTTTATTGATAAGCGACTGATATTGCTTGCTGGATACATCTGCGTCTTTGCTTTCTATAAACTCCTCATATTCACTTACCGTTGAAAGCAATTCATTTTCCTGATCGAAAATAAAATCCCGGACCGTTTGATGACTGCTGAATTCCGGATTTTGCGACAAGAAACTTAGCTTAATCCCCTTTCTGAAAACAACACGACCTTGATCTGCCGACTCAATGCCCCCAATTATTTTTAAAAGTGTGGATTTGCCGCTGCCATTTTTCCCCACCAATGCCACCTTTTGCCCCTGATTTATGCCAAAAGTAAGATCATGGAATAGGGCTTGCTCATTATAACTTTTTGAAAGTTGTTCTACTGAAAGATAATTCATTCGCTCTTTTTCTCTCCTTTTGACTTATCGTCTGAGAGTTTATCAAAAAAATCTGAAAAGACTGATTTTACTTCTTTTACAGCGTTTTTAGTCAATTTCTCTACTTTATCAAAAGTCTCCTTATTGTCTTCTTTTATTTTTCTGAATTCTTCATTTACCTGATCCCGTGACTTTTTCAGTTCCTCGATCCTGGTATGGATTTCTTTTTTAACATCATCCTTAGAAATGTCTGATTGCTCTAGCAGCTCGTCAATTTTATTTGATAAGTCCTTTATCAACTTTTTAGTTTTGGATTCTTGCTCTTTCATAATTCATGAAATTTATTGACAAATGTATGTAATATAATGTTTCAATTTGCGCTATCAATACGAATCTAATTTCAACAATTCTCTTTTATATTTGTGCAAAAAAGAAATTTGCCATGAAAAGATATATTATTTATACAATGATCATTTTAACACTTATTTTTACTGCCTCTTGCGCTTCTTCAAAAATACAAAAAAGAAGTCAGCCAAAGAGAGGGCCAATCCCCTGTCCTGTAAAAGATTGCTGATCTAAATCATGTGTTATCCTTATCCATTGTTTTCATTGATTTTTCATGATCTTAGCTAAACAATAATTACTTTTGCATGTTATTTCATTTTTAAATTAAATTTTATTATGAAAAAAATTGTGATTGCCATTGATGGCAACTCTGGCTGTGGTAAGAGTTCTACAGCAAAAAATATTGCCAAAAACTTAAAATATATTTACATCGACACCGGTGCGATGTACCGGGCTGTTACGCTATTTTTTATCAAACATAAAATAGATCTGAAAAATGATCAGGATGTGGAAACTGCTCTCAAACAAATCGATGTTTCATTTAAATACAACATTGATACAAGTAAAAATGAAACCTTTCTTAATGGAAAAAATGTAGAAAATAAAATACGGGAAATGGAAGTGTCTAACCTGGTGAGCCCGGTAAGTGAGATTTCCCAGGTGCGTCGAAAACTCGTCGAACAGCAAAGGAGGCTTGGCGAAGGAACGGGGATAGTTATGGATGGAAGGGATATCGGAACAGTTGTATTCCCTAATGCTGATTTAAAAATATTTATGACAGCAGATCTTGAAATAAGAGCATTGAGACGGCAAAAAGAACTCCTCGAAAAAAATACCAAAGTTGAGCTTGAGGATGTGATAAAAAATTTAAAAAATAGAGACGTTATCGATTCATCACGAGATGACAGTCCACTTAAAAAAGCTGATGACGCCTTTGTTGTGGATACCAGCAATTTATCTTTTGATGAACAAGTCAATCAAATACTTGGTTTAATACAAGAAAAAGTAGCCTAGTATGAAATTTACCATAGATCAAAATTCAGGATATTGTTTTGGCGTTGAATACGCCATCCAAATTGCCGAAGATGCTATGGAACAAACAAAGGAACTATACTGTTTGGGAGACATAGTTCATAATGATATGGAAGTGAAAAGACTCCACAAAAAAGGCCTGAGAGTCATTGATCATGATCAGCTAAAAGAACTCCATGATTGCCAGGTATTGATCAGAGCCCACGGAGAACCTCCTGAAACCTACGCTACAGCGCTTAAAAATAACATCGAGCTTATTGACGCTTCATGTCCGGTTGTTTTGAAATTGCAAAACAGGGTAAAGCAATCTTTTGATAAAATGACCGAGAGCAACGGACAAGTAGTTATTTATGGTAAGGATGGACATGCAGAGGTAATTGGCCTTGCAGGGCAAACCAGGAATGAAGCGATTATTGTATCGGAAGATACAGATTTGAATAAAATAGATTATTCCCGCCCCGTTACTCTCTTCAGCCAGACTACCAAAAGCACCAAAGGATTTTATCATCTAAAATCAAAAATCAAAGAGCAATTTAGCGATAGATCAAAAGTGGTTACAGAAGACGACTTCGAGGCCCATGATAGCATTTGCAGGCAAGTTTCCAACAGAGAACCCAGGATGAAAATTTTTTCTAAAGAACATGATGTGCTTCTCTTTGTAAGTGGAAAAAAAAGCTCAAACGGAAAAGCCCTGTACAAGGTTTGTAAAGACCATAATGAAAGAAGCTACTTTATCGAAAATAGTTCTGAAGTAAAACCTGAATGGTTTCAAAAAGATGATTCTGTTGGTATTTGTGGCGCAACCTCCACACCCATGTGGCTCATGGAAGATGTTGCCAATAGCTTATCAGAAATTGCCGGCTGACCAGCCGTGAACATGTAATTATTCGATTTATTTGCAGGCCAGGTTTTTTGGGTTATTTGAATAACCTGTGAAGATGTGAAAAAAATCCCGTTTATAGAATCATTAATTATCAATCCTGATTTTTAGATTCATATCATAAGTCTTCTAATTTCCTTTTACTATCATCAAACCGCTTGCAACCATTTATACATGCTAATGTTTGAAGATTTTATAAAAAATAATTTGATCATAGGCCAAAAAGAGTCTGTAACATAATGAATTAATTAAAATTTGGTTATTTTTGCGCTTTAAAATTTGGAACAAATACAATTCTTAAATGTCACATACGATAAAGCTAAAAAAGGGTTTTAACATAAACCTTGCAGGAAAAGCAGAAAAAAAACTTGCAGAATGTGACCAGCCTGAAACTTTTGCTCTAAAACCTACAGATTTTCCCGGTATTCAGCGACCTAAAGTAATGGTTAGCGAAGGCGATACTGTGAAAGCAGGAACTCAACTTCTTTTCTGTAAAATGTTGGAAGATGTGAAATACTGTGCTCCTGTAAGCGGCGAAATTGTAGAAATAAAAAGAGGCGCAAAAAGAAAGTTGCTGGAAATCAAAATTCTTGCAGATAAGGAAATTATTTCAGAGGAATTTAAAAAATTCTCAGTTTCTGACCTTCCTAAAATCGAAAAACAAGAGGCCATAGATTTGATGCTGAATAGTGGTGTTTGGCCCAATATCATTCAAAGGCCTTATGGCATAGTCGCCAATCCGGAAGAAACACCAAAATCCATTTTTATTTCTACCTTCGACACACATCCCTTGGCGCCGGATTATGATTTTGTTTTAAATGGAGAAGAAAAGTATTTTCAGACGGGAGTTGACATCCTCAAAAAGCTTACGAAAGGAAATGTTAACCTGGGATTAAATGGAAATGGAGAGGTAAGTCAAATTTTCGCGCATACCAAAAATTCAGACTTACATAAAATAAGTGGTAAACATCCGGCAGGAAATGTTGGCGTTCATATTCACCACATTGATCCAATCGGAAAGGGGGATTTGGTTTGGACTGTTAGCGCTTTTGGCACAGCACAAATTGGCAAGCTATTCCTTGAAGGGAAATATGATGCTTCCAAAATAATTGCTCTTACCGGATCAGAAGTAAACAATCCTCAATATTATAAAACCTATACCGGAGCTTGCATCAACAAATTTATTGAAAATAATGTGAGCGATAATGAGGTGAGATTTATCAACGGGAATGTACTTACCGGAGAAAAAATTACATCTGACGGATATATGGGTTATTATGCTCAGCAGTTGACCGTAATTCCGGAAGGACGATACAGCGAGTTTTTAGGTTGGATATTGCCAACCTTGAAAAAGCTTAGCTTTCATAAGTCATTTGGCTTACTTTCTTTTCTTAATAAAAAAGGCAAGGAGTATGTAGTCGATACCAATATGAAAGGTGAACACAGGACTTTTGTACAAACTGGTGTATTTGAAAAAGTAACACCGATGGATATTTTACCCACTTACCTAATAAAAGCGATATTAGCTGAAGATTATGATGATATGGAAAGCCTGGGGATTTATGAAATGATAGAAGAGGATATTGCCTTATGTGAATTTGTGGATGTGTCAAAGCATGATTTGCAAAAGATACTGAGGGAAGGATTAGATTTAATAAAAAACAGCTAATTATAAATGAAAATTATTAAGGACGTTTTCGATAAATACAAACCTCAATTCGAACGAGGTGGCAAATTCGAAAAGCTCATGCCTTTATTTGAGACTTTCGAAACGCTTTTCTTTGTTCCAAATGTGGTAACACCAATGAAAGGAGCTCATATCAAAGATGCCGTTGATTTGAAGCGATTGATGATGACGGTGATTATTGCCCTGGTACCAAGTTTAGTTTTTGGTATATGGAATGTGGGATATCAGCATGCTTTGGCAACCGGCGAAACTTTGAGTTTTATGCAACAAATGTGGCTGGGCATCGTGGTGGTCTTACCTATCATTGTTGTTTCCTATGCGGCGGGTCTTACCGTAGAATTTATCTTTGGAATTAAAAAGGGACATTCTTTAAATGAAGGATTCCTCGTTTCCGGGATGTTAATACCCATGATCGTACCACCAACACTTCCTTTATGGCAAGTAGCGCTGGCAACAGTATTTGCGGTATTAATAGGAAAAGAAGTATTTGGAGGTACCGGCATGAACATTGTAAATGTGGCCCTCACCGCAAGGGCTTTTCTATATTTTGCCTACCCATCGCAAATATCAGGCGCTGTTTGGACCTATATGGGTGACAAAACACCCATTGACGGGTATACCGGAGGAACTACTTTGGCAATTGCAAATGATGCGTCGATCAGCGGAACAAATGCTGTTGAAGCCCTGGCAAGTACGAACACAGTTCTGGGGGCAGATTTCTTTAGCTTTTCCAATTTGTTTTTTGGATTTATACCAGGTTCTATAAGCGAAACATCAACATTGATGATTCTTATTGGTGCGGCAGTTTTAATATTAACAGGCGTAGGAAGCTGGAAAATAATCGTCAGTGTATTTGGTGGAGCATATCTCGCAGCCTTACTTTTCAATGCAATTGGCGCCAATGAATTCATGCTCATGCCTGCTCATTATCATTTGGTAATTGGAGGTTTGGCATTTGGAGCAGTTTTTATGGCTACAGATCCTGTAACTGCCACGCAAACAGAAAAGGGTAAATGGATATATGGAATATTGATTGGAGTATTAACTGTGATAATCAGGGTATTTAATCCCGCTTATCCGGAAGGTATTATGCTGGCCATTCTGTTGATGAATGTCTTCGCGCCATTAATTGATTTTTATATAGTAAAAGCAAATAAAAAAAGGAGGATTCAACGTGCAACAGTCTAATACATACATCATAGTTTTTTCCGCAATACTTACTATTGTACTTGGCGGATTGCTATCATTGGCCAATCAGGGATTGAATCCAATGCAACAGAAATCAGTAGAACTGGATACCAAGAAGAAAATTCTTAGCGCCGTAACTGATTTGAAAGGTAAAAAAGGAAATGAAGTTATTGAACTTTATGGTCAAACTATTGAATCGATCATTGTCGACATCAATGGAGAGTTGATCGATAAGGATGAAAAAGGCCTGGATATCGAAGCTGAAAAGGTAAATATCGCCAAGAACTTTAAAAAAGTTTCCGAAGAAAGAATGTATCCTGTATTTATATATCATAAACCTGGAAATAAAGACGCCGTCGAAGCATATATTTTTCCTGTATATGGCAAAGGTCTTTGGGGCCCGATTTGGGGCTTTATTGCACTGGAAACAGATCTGAATACAATAAAAGGAACTTCATTTGACCATAAAACTGAAACTCCTGGTCTTGGAGCACGGATAACATCTATAGAAATCAGAAATCGCTATAACGGTAAAAAAGTTTTTAACGATAGCGGCGACCTTATTTCAATATCAATGTTAAAAGGTGAAAATAATACTTCTGACAAATTGGATGATCATCATATTGACGGCTTGTCTGGAGCTACATTGACAGCAAATGGAGTAAATGATATGCTTGAAAATTATTTCAAACATTATCAGGGCTACATAAAAAAGTCTAAGGGCGCTACGAACAAAGTAGCTTTACTTTATTAAAAGAATAGAAATTCAGCGATATGAGTACGCAAACGATAGAAAAAATAGTTGAGAAGAAACCGGCAGAAGCGTTTCTCTCAAAACGAAGAAAAAAATTCATAAACGATCCGCTTAGTGACGATAACCCAATAACAGTTCAGGTTCTGGGTATATGTTCGGCGCTGGCGGTTACTACTCAAATGAAGCCTACGCTAACCATGGCGATATCTGTGATTTTCGTTATGATATTTTCAAACTTGATTATATCCCTAATGAGATCTCTGGTGCCAACAAGGGTACGTATTATTGTACAGCTTGCGGTTATTGCTACTTTGGTGACTTTGGTTAGTGAGGTGCTTATGGCATACCAGTACGATATGTATAAAGAGCTATCGGTTTTTGTTGGTCTTATCATTACCAACTGTATTGTAATGGGACGACTGGAAGCATTTGCTTTAGCTAATAAGCCCTGGGATTCGGTATTAGATGCTGTTGGTAATGGCTTAGGTTATAGCTGGATTATCCTGGCAGTTGCCTTTTTTAGAGAAATTTTCGGTTCAGGAAAACTCTTTGGATGGCCTTTATTCGAGGCTATAGGGATAGAGAATTTCCCAACCAATGGCCTGATGGTTACCCCCGTAGGAGCCTTTTTCATCCTGGGTCTAATCATCTGGGTGCAGCGTAACAAAACCGGATTCGTAGAACATTAAAATTAGAACTAATGGAATTATTTAACCTCGGAATAAAATCAATCTTTATTGATAATATGGTATTTGCCTATTTCCTGGGCATGTGTTCTTTTTTGGCAGTCTCCAAAAAAGTTGACACGGCAATGGGATTGGGTTTAGCTGTTATTTTTGTATTAACGATCACGGTACCGGTCAACTGGCTACTAACAGAGCATGTGCTAAAAGAAGGAGCGCTCACCTGGATCAGCATGGATCTTGCAACCGTCGATCTCTCATTCCTTGGCTTTATCATGTATATCGCGGTAATCGCGGCTATGGTACAGCTTGTTGAAATGATAATCGAAAAATTTTCTCCTGCACTTTATGGATCTTTGGGTATTTTTCTTCCACTAATTGCTGTAAACTGCGCCATACTCGGTGCATCACTTTGGATGGCAGAAAGAGACTACTCCATTGTTGAGGCAACCGTATTTGGCTTTGGCTCAGGAATTGGCTGGTTGTTGGCTATCGTAGCTTTAGCAGCGATACGTGAAAAACTAAAGTACTCGGATGTTCCGGATGGATTGAAAGGACTTGGTATCACCATGCTACTCACCGGACTCATGGGAATCGCATTCATGTCTTTCATGGGAATACAGCTTTAGAAAATATCAGAAGTAAAATATCAAGGCCAGCCATGAACATGGCTGGCCTTTTTTATTGCAATCTATTTGATTTGCTTATTGCAAGGAATTATTATGCCATGGCTTAATACCTAATCAACTACCGTATGATAGTTTTTTCAAGAGTCCAATTTAGTAAGCAACTGGCAACGCATCGGCTAGCAGTAGTAGTTTTGGTTTGCGAGTTGGCTTTGTGCGACTATTACTGCTAGGTATTGTTATGGGCATGTGATATTAATTTTTGCATTATTTTATACAAAGTAACTATATTTTATCTGAGCTAATACTGGCTCAAAGGAATTTTTCAACTCTAATTCAATAGAAGTTTTAATTTTTTCATTGTCTTTTAACCTATTCAAGAAAATTGGATTGTCAAGGTCAGTAAGCCATTTTGGATCAAAGTTATTGTATTCAAATTCGTATGGATTTAAAAGCCAGGTTTCAAAGCCATTAAGATTTGTAAATGATTTCAATTCAATTCTTCCAAAGTCAATATTTAGTTTGTAGAGTATGAAAGCATAGTTTATAAAGACCAAATCCGTCAATTCTTTTTTACCGAATTTGTATGCACTGCCTCCTTTAGTTCTGTTTATCTGTTCAGTATAAATTTGGAAGTAGTTTTTTGTATCGTAATTGTAATCTGTTTTTTCAAGTAACGTTTCGTATAAATCAATATCGAATTTTTTTTCAAGTTCGATTTCAAAAGTGTTCAATAAAATCTGCTTGCAATTATCATTACAAATCATTACCAAATGTGACAATTGCTTGAGGTTAGCATAATTTCCATCTTCAGATCTGCATTTAAGAATTGCTGTCTCAATCAGTTTTACATTGTCAATCATGTATCTGGGGTAAAACTTGTTAATTGCTTTTGCTGTCGTATCAATGAGATTGGTATATTTACTATATCCATATCTATCGCCTTCAACGGCAATTTTCAGAACCTCCATTAGCTCGTCTGCTTCAAATAAACTTCCCTTTCTTAAAAGGAAATAAGAAAACTGTTTCAAATCAGACCAAGATAAATCAGATTCTATTTTCAGATATTTCAGTAGCGGTTTCCTTGAATTACTGAATAGCTCTTTAGTTATTTCTAATCTTGAAAGAATGGTAAACAGATTTGAAAATATGTTGGTGAAAGCATCTCTAAATCTGAAATTAGTTAGATGTTCTTTGAGTAATGAGTTTACATAAGGATTATTAAATAATCCGTCATTGAAATAAGATGTTGTGAAGTTATTGAGTTTCTCTATGAGTTTTTCTACACATTCTCTATCTGTTTTCAAATAATCAACGCCTTTGAGTAATTCCTGAAGGTCTTTCGGGCTTATATGCAAAATTGCTTCTGTTAAAAAGAACTCATAAAATTTATTAACACCAATTTCCTTTGTCAGATAACTTGTAACAAGTCCTTTGAAAACTTTTTCTATGAGAGACTTATATCGCTTGAAAGCATCATAGACGATATAGTTTGTGTTTACATGCAGATATAGAAGATAGTAGGCGTGAAACAAATCACTTGGTAAATTAGGTCCTGCAAGTTGATCGCCTCCGTTGTCATAAAGTCCTTTCAATTTTTCAATCTGAAATGTAATTTCTTCAATTTCATCTTGTAGTTTGTAGACTAATTTATTCTCTTTCACATCAATCAAATAGTTCTTAACATCCTTATCAACGCAAAACTCTATTTCATCATAAATCACTTTATCTAAATCAACAGATTTAATATCATTGAGAATCTCTTTGCTGTCATCGTATTGATAATCTAATATCAAGTTATGTAAATACTTGATATTTTGTTTCGTGAGAAAATATTCAATTTCCTTTCCTTCTTTTCCTTTTGTTTCCTTTTCAATGGCCTTATAAATATTGTAAGCGGTTTTGAAATTGTTCGATGCAGCAAGATAATTTCCATAAGCATATTCAGAAATGTTTAGATCTTCATTTCCAAAACCTGTTTTCAGTTTCCCTAAAAATATATTAAAGTTTAAACTACGGTAATTACAACTTAAACAATCACATTGTTTATTTTTCAACAAGTAAATACTCTTTGTAATCCCTTCCTCACCTTCCTTAAAACTGAAGGAATGCCTGCAACTGAAACCAATTGTGCTTTTGTTTCTTTCTTCAACTTTCTTGAAATCTTTTATCGCTGTAATTTGGTTAATCTGGCAATGATTCAGGAATTTAAAAGCCGTTTCAAGCTTAGTTTTTGCATCAATAACATTTGCAGTTTCTATGTCATTTATCAACTGATCCGAAAAAACAACCTCATCGTTTTCAATATCAATCTCGTTCAACAATTCAAAAATATTGCCATTAATTGTAAAAAGGTTGCGGTTATGATATTGCCAAACATGCTCATTTAAAATATTGAACGGATAAAGAGTGACGATATAGCAAGGGTCAACAAATCCAAAACCCTCAAATCTTATCAGACAATTGTAAATCTTATCAATAATGTGAATGGATTTATCCGGTTTGCCAAAAAGGATTCCTGATTTTTCCAGTAACAAGTCTGTTTGAGCTTTGTCCTTTTTCTTTATGAGTCTGTCTTTATGAAAAAGGAAAAGTAATTCTTTTAGTTTAGTCTCATTCACTAAATCTTTTAGAAAAAACACTTGATACTTGGACTGATCGCCAGCTGAGTAAAACCTTATTTCCTTGATGTTGGTTACAATTACCCATTTGCATTCTCCTCCCATTTTAGGAGCATATTCGAATGCTTGTTGAACAGGTGTTCTTTTGTCATTTGTCCGTTTTTGTTCTTCATCTAAATTATGTTTTGAGTCTTTAACTTCAATTAATGCCCTTACTTTTCCTTCATCAAATATTTTTGTAAAATAACCTAAGGCACCATCAACTTTTGTCCCATCCATAGTTGATTTTCGTTCTTCCTCTAACATCCATTCAGTTGCGTTTCCATAATTGAATCCAAGAATATCTCCAAAAAAACTCAATAAGAATCGAGACTTTATAGATTCTTCTTTGCAGCTATCAATTCTACCGGTCTTTAATTCAATTGTCCATTCAGATATTTTTAACTCAATTTTTCGAATATTTGGTATTAAAGACAAAGTAAAATCCGAGAGATAATGGGAAAGAATATTATCAGAAAAAATTGGTTTCATTGATTTTTTAATTTCATATCTGAAAATTAAACGATTATACGATTTTCAAACTTGATCCTTTAAATGGAGCCTATGGCATTGCCCATAACAATTCGGTATGTGCACCTTTTTGAAAAGGTACACATATTTTTTTTGTATCGGTGGAGCTAATCTAATAAATTTTTTATGGAATTGAAACGACCAACCGCCGTTGGGTATATACTCGCCAGCCCTGCCTCGCCAGAAGGCGGGCTTATTCTTTTTGCGCCTGATTGGATTAAAAAATCATTGCGTAATGCTACAATACATAAAATTTTTTACCTTTTCGGGAACAAAAAGAATAAGACTATGGTAAACAACTTATTTCGATTGCGTTCTATATCAATCCGGTGGCCTAAACCTGATTTTCAGCTTTACCTCTTTAGCAACTCTAGCATCGTTTTCTTTAGCTGGTTCCCATTCAGGCCCTTCTTTTAATAGTCGTATTGCTTCTTTATCAAATCCTTCTCCCATACTTTTCAGCGCCTCTATATTTGAGATACTCCCATTTCGCTCTACGGTAAATTTCAATTTTACAGTCCCTTTTATGTTATCCTCTATTCCGGATTCCGGATACTTCATATTTTCCCTGATATAATCTCTGAAATTTCCACTCCCTCCAACAGGCTTTGGTGGATCATATCTAATTGCTTGATTTTCAGAATCATCCATTTCTATAGTTGAAACTGCTCCAGTTACATTTTGCTCTCTCGTGATCCCGTAACCCGTTACTACTATTTCACTTAACGAAGTTACATCGGGCTCAATTGTTATATTAATCTCTTCCAGATCACCAATTACAATTTCTTCCGTCGTAAAACCTATGTAAGAAAATACGAGGGTCAGGTCTTCATCATTCGGAACATCTATTGAATAGTTGCCTTCAACATCAGAAACTGTCCCAAGGTTACGCCCCTTTACGATGATATTCACTCCCGGAATGACCTCATCATCTTCAATTGAACTTACATTTCCCGTTATCGTTCGCTCATATTCGGCTATTGCGACATATTGTTTTTGCATCGGGGTAGCTCTTCTTTTCATTGCCGCAGCAGGTGCCGCCGCCTTCTCCAACATCTTTTCCCTTTTCCTTTCAACCGGCTCAATTTCAATATCTATTGATTCATCTTGTATTTCAGCCAAAGCCGGCATTTCGACTGGTGTAACTTCCATATCAAGGATTGTTTCCTCGGATTCCCCTGCATTATCTGAAATTTCCAACATCTCAAGTTCAGCAAGCTCAGCCTTCTCTTCAAGCACAGCATGGGATTCCCTTATATTTGATTTGGTAATTTGCTTTTCGACAGGAGCTTCTTCCATTTTTTGCTGATAAGCAACGATCCTGTCCGGTTCTTCTTTTGTACTGTCAAGAGTAATAGCATTGGAAGGTTTCCATTCGTGAGCCTCCTCAACTGCAGGTATAGATTTTGACTGAGCAATTTCTCCGCTAGTATTCGTTTCGATTAAATAATAAACCAAAAATGAGAAAACACCCAATAACATAAGCGCTGCAGCCATTCTAAAAAAACTGAAGGTAAAATTCTTTTTTGTACCGGAATTCAGATTCTTTTCAAGAATGTTTAAATCTGCAGACAATTCTTTAGGCTTCAATTGTGAAAGCCCATCAAAAGCTTCATTGGCAAAATCATCTTCCAGCAAGGTCTTCTCAAAGTCATGACGCTCCCTGGCTGTCATCTGATCTTCCAGATATCTTTGATAGTCTTCTGATTTTACGATATGGTCTTTCCGCTTAGACATTACTTTCCATACAGATTTTCAAATTCCTTTTTCCATTCTGAATAAAGCTTTTTATTTTCTTTACCTCAAGCCTTAATTCATTGGCTATTTCCTGGTAGCACTTTTCCTCAAGATAAAACAAACGAACACAATCTTTTTGCTCAGCCTTTAATTTATCAATACATTTTTTCAATGTATCCAAATCCTGTTCTAGTATCGACTCATTATTAGGATGCAATTCATAGCTGCTTTCCATAAAATATGCATGATCTTTTACAATTTTTTCTTGTTGCACAGATTTTGCTTTCTGAGACCTCAACTGCATCAGACAATGATTTTTCGTTATAACATGAAGCCAGGGCTTAAAGTTCTCTACATCCCTTTTAGGAAGCTCCACGATGAGCTTTTCGAAAATTTGCATTGTTGCATCCTTGCCAGCTTCACGGTCTCTTAAATACTTAAGGCAAACTCCATAAATTAAATGAAGGTACCTATTATAAAGCTGTCCTAGAAATTCCAGATCTCCGGTAGATTTAAATTTGGCAATTAATCCCTCATCAGATTCATTGATATTTTTCCCTGAAGATTCAAAAAACATGAGATTGCTTTTTTATTCTCATAAGTCTGCTACATGGTAAAAAGTAAAAATTCTAAAAAAAATTTATGGAATACAAGAAAGCGCTGCATCCTATTTCAAAAAACGTATAATTTAAATTGATAATCATGAGAAAGATAGCATTTTTTTTAAGCATTATATTACTATCAGCAAGCAGATTTGCCGATGTTAATGAAATTAAAATCACCGGAAAAATTATAAGCAACGAAGATGGCTCCGGGCTTCCCGGGGTAAATGTCATTGAAAAAGGGACTAGCAATGTAACAGTTAGTGACCTGAATGGAAAGTATAATCTATCCGTAAAAAATGAATCCTCCGTTTTGGTTTTTTCCGCTGTAGGTTTTCTGACTGAAGAAATCACACCAAAGTCAAGGCGAGTAATCAATATCACGCTTAAAGCAGACATAAGCGCTTTAGAAGAAGTTGTTGTAACAGGATATGCGCGGAAAAAGCTTTTCTCCAGAAGTAGTAGAGAAGCTAAGGCGGTTATGGACATGAGTTATGCTCCAAGAAATGAATCAGTGGCCGGTGTGGCATATGAGATCGCAGATTTTGATTATCAACAACCGCAATTCAACACAGAGGGTTATTCCACCATTCATGAAAATGAATTCCTAAAAGCCACTAAAAATCCATTATCTACTTTTTCCATTGATGTGGATGTGGCTTCGTATGCCAACATGCGCAGGTTTTTTAACAACGGCCAAAAGCCACCAATTGATGCGCTTCGTATTGAAGAAATGATTAATTATTTCAATTATGAATATCCTCAACCAAAGGGTGAAGATCCATTTTCAGTAAATACAGAAATTGCCTCTTGTCCATGGAATGAAGACCATAAGCTGGTACACATTGGCCTGCAAGGCAAGAAGATCCCAACAGACGATTTGCCTGCTTCCAACCTGGTTTTTTTGATTGATGTTTCCGGATCAATGCAGGATGTAAATAAACTTCCCTTATTGAAGTCCGCTTTTAAAATGTTGATAAATGAGATGAGGGATGAAGACAGGATAGCCATCGTAGTTTATGCAGGCGCTGCAGGATTGGTACTTCCCTCTACTCCCGGGAGCAAAAAAGAAAAAATCATGACTGCATTGGATCGATTGGCTGCAGGCGGATCGACAGCAGGAGGCGCAGGAATAAAGCTTGCTTACGAAGTGGCCCTGGACAATTTCAAGGAAGATGGAAATAATCGGATTATTCTGGCCACAGATGGCGATTTTAATGTCGGCACATCCAGCAATGCTGAAATGGAGCGAATGATCGAAAAGAAACGGGATCAGGGAGTATTTCTAACTGTGGTTGGTTTTGGCATGGGTAATTATAAAGATGATAAAATGGAGATTCTTGCCGATAAAGGAAATGGGAATTATGCCTACATAGATAATCTGCAAGAAGCTAAAAAGGTTTTTGTGAGTGAATTTGGCGGCACCTTGTTTACGATTGCCAAAGATGTAAAACTTCAAATAGAATTTAATCCAACAAAAGTACAGGCATACAGATTAATTGGATATGAAAACAGAAAATTAAAAGCTGAAGATTTTAACGATGACAATAAAGATGCCGGGGAGCTGGGGAGCGGCCATACCGTAACGGCTCTTTATGAGATTATACCGGTAGGAGTAAAAAGTGATTTCGTCAAGTCAGTGGATCCACTGAAATATCAGCTTAGCAATGTCGAAAAACAATCTTATGATTCAAAGGAATTGATGACCTTGAAACTGAGGTATAAAGCTCCTGATGGAAATAAAAGTAAATTGATCACGAAGGTGGTGAATGATAAAAATAAGGATTGGGATAATACATCAGAAAATTTCAGATGGTCGGCGGCAGTAGCAGAATTTGGAATGCTACTCAGAGAATCAAAATTTTCACAGGAAGCTGATATCCAATCTGTTGTTCAATTAGCTAAAGGCGCTAAAGGAGAGGACGAAGAAGGGTACAGAAGCGAGTTTATTCGCCTGGTAGAGTCTTCAAGGTTTTTGGCTGCGAGAAAATAGGTATTGGGGGCTAGTTACTGGGTGCTGGGTGTTGGCAAAAGAAAGTCGGAGAGATCCGGCTTTTTTCATGACTTTATCTATTTTTTTTCAGTTTTCAAAAATATCCCTAATATGAAAAAATTCTAAATGGAAAAAATCGCATCAACCAAACTTCCATTTCCAGTGTCTATATGTTAACTTAGTTTACATATATTTAATATAGGTATCGATTACTACCAAATGCAAATCAAGAAGCTCTTCATTTTTACTATTTGTTTTTTTATTAGCAATGCGATAATTTCACAGCATTTTGGAGGACTTTATTTTAGTTTAGACAGAATTCCCACAAAAAAAAATTATTGGGCCACTGAAAAAACCGGTAACTATTTCAATGATCATCATTTTTCTTACGGCTATTCCATTGGTTACCAGGGATTACTCATGGAAAACAAACGAGTTTCATTTACCTATGGATTGCAGTACACGCTCAGAACTACCTTTGTCGAAAATTACAATATGATACCTCATGTGGCAATGGTTTAGAAAACTTCAATTTTGGGCCGCTCCGATTGGAGCAATCCTGGAATTATGTAGAAATTCCTATTGGCGCCAGGTATAATATTTTGAAAGGATCAAAATTCCAACCTTATATCTCCATGAATATAATCGTCAATTATCCAATGTGCTATATTAAAAAATATATTGATACGCAGGGAGAAGAAATTCACTCTCATTATTTACAAGATAATTACAAAAAGAGGATTGACGGGGCGATTGAACTTGGCGTTGGCTTAAATTACAAAATCAAAAATTTTATTTTCAACATACAGCCAACATACAGTCCATTTAATGGGTATGAGAAAATAGGAATGGGTTTTGCATTTCTCAGGAAGTTTTAGCTCTTAGATATTTCGGTATCATCTTCAAAATGAGGATTAAGATTATGCAATTTTTTATCCTCTACATGCGTATCAAGAAATTCATTGATCTTATTGATATCCAGTGTTGATTGAATCTCACCAAGCGAATTAATACGAATTTCCAAGCCTTCAAGTTCTTTGCTTACATCGGGCTTTTTCTTATCTAGCGATTTTTTCCTGCCTCCCATGTGTACTATATTTTGTTTAATGCATTTTCTATCCGCGCTACACTATCATCTTTTCCCAAAACTTCCATAATACCCATCAAATCCGGGCCTCCTGCTACGCCAGTAATGGAAACACGAAGCGCAGGCATTACTTTGCCCATTCCAGCGTTATGCTTTTCTAATACTTCATTCAAGATATTTAACGCTGATTCCCGGGTAAAAGTGTCATCGGCTTTAAGTGTTTCTTTAAAATCTTCAAGTAATAGTTTCGCCTCATCATTCCATTTCTTTTTGATGACCTTAGCATCATACTCCTTAGGTTGGTGAAAGAAATATTGACCGGTAGTCCAGAATTCCTGAGGAAAAGCAACCCGCTCCTTCAGCAATCCACAAATGGCAATTGCTTTTTCTTTTGAGCAATCGATCCCTTTTCCCTCCAAAAGAGATAAAAAGCCAAGGGCGAGCTGCTCGTTATCCATATTTTTTAAGTACTGCTGATTGAACCACTTGCCTTTTTCGATATCAAACTTGGCTCCTGATTTATTGATCCGCTCAACGGAAAAGCTTGCTATTAGTTCATTTAATGTAAATAATTCTTGCTCAGTTCCCGGATTCCATCCCAACATCGCCAAAAAGTTAGTCATGGCTTCAGGCAAATATCCCTGCTCTCTGAAACCCATTGATTTTTCATTGGTACCAGGATCTTGCCAATCCAATGGAAAGACCGGATATCCATGCTTGTCCGCATCACGTTTGCTTAGCTTGCCATTGCCGTCAGGTTTGAGCAACAATGGCAAATGTGCAAATTGCGGCATAGTCTCTGACCACCCAAGATATTCATATAACAAAACATGAAGAGGCGCACTAGGAAGCCACTCCTCACCCCGAATCACATGCGATATTTTCATCAAATGATCATCCACCACATTTGCGAGATGATAGGTAGGCATCCCATCAGATTTCATGAGTACTTTGTCGTCAACGTTATTCGAACTCACTTTCACTTCACCACGAATCATATCAATGAGGCTCACTTCCTTATCGCGATCCACCTTCAGTCTGATAACGTAGGGAGTACCATTTTGTAATAATTCATCTACTTCATCTGGCTTCATGGTCAGTGAATTCCGCATTGTCTCCCTGGACAAACTGTCATACACCTGATTATCTGCCTTGGCTTCCTTCAATCTCTGACGCATCTCATTCAGCTCTTCTGGTGTATCAAAGGCATAATATGCCTTACCTTCATCAATTAACTGTTGTGCATATTTTAGATACAGCTCTTTTCTCTCAGATTGCTTGTAGGGGCCAAAGTTTCCCCCATATTGAATTCCTTCGTCAGGTTCTATTCCAAGCCAACTAAAAGTCTCATTTATATAGTCTTCAGCTCCAGGCACAAACCGTGTCTGATCGGTATCTTCTACCCGAAGTATAAATTTTCCATTATTTTTTTTGGCAAATAGATAGTTATAAAGCGCTGTTCTCACACCACCAATATGCAGCGCCCCTGTAGGACTAGGAGCAAATCTTACCCTCACTTCTTTTTCCATTGAAAAATAAAATATTCGTTATTGATATTTTACAAAGGTATAAAATAATGCCATGATGCTAACAAGAAATAATATCATGAAAGCATTTTATCTAGCATTTTCTTACTCTTTCTGAGTTGAATCTTGAAATTTTCACGACACAGAATGTAATTCACCAGGCAAAAACCAAAACTTATCGCACCGTATATCCAAGCCTGATATAAACCAATAAAAAATACTGTAATCAATAGTGTCAAAATTGTCCAAAACAGCAGTAATTTTTTCGTCGCAGGGAAGAGGTCATAATTCAGACGGATTAATATCCCCTCATCAGAGCTTAGAAATTCGCCTTTGATTATAGGTATAAAATTATTGGAAATCTTCAATTTTAAGGATATAGAAAATTCATCCTCGTTCCATATTCCATTAAAAAGAAAATCTTTCGATTCTCTTTCCGGAAGGTCTCCTTTCAGTGGTTTTATATATTTGTTGAGATGGTCAATAAGCTGCTCCTGCGAAAGAGCGACTAATTTGGTCTCTTCGTCGTAAGGATAGAATGAGATCATAGATCAACTGCAATACATGAAATTTCTACATGAACACCTTTCGGTAAAGCAGAAACCTCAACGGTTTCCCGGGCTGGCGGCTCACTATCAAAATATTTTCCATAAGCAGCATTGATTGATGCAAAATCACTCATATCTTTCACGAAAATGCTACACTTGACAACGTTGCTGAAGTTCATACCTGCGGCGTCTAAAATGCAGGAGATATTTTTCATCACCTGATTTGTTTCCAGGGTGATATTATCAATTACCATTTGACCGGTTTCTGTGTCAATAGGAATTTGTCCTGAAACATATAGTGTATCCTTGGTTTTTATAGCCTGACTGTAAGACCCAATTGGCGCCGGGGCTTTATCAGAAAAAATTATAGTTTTACTCATGATGTTGGCATAATTAAAGCTTTCACAAATTTATCTTAAAAATAAAACAGAAAACATTAATTTTGCCTTCCCATTCAACATTTAATACGATTTTTATGGAATTAAAAAATGATCTGCTGCTACGGGCTGCGAGAGGAGAGAAAACGGAAAGAACACCTGTTTGGATTATGCGGCAGGCAGGAAGAATATTGAAGGAGTATCGGGAAGTAAGAGGGAAACTTTCGGGTTTTATCGAATTGGTTCAAACTCCGGAACGGTCAGCCGAAGTAACCATTCAACCGGTAGACATTCTTGGGGTAGATGCAGCGATTATCTTTTCAGATATTCTTGTTGTTCCGGAAGCTATGGGATTGCCCTATACTATGGAAGAAGGTAAAGGACCTTTTTTTCCAAATACAGTAAAAAATGAGGCTGACCTTGACAAACTGAAAATTGCAGATGAAGATAGCCTTGGATATGTGATCGAAGCGATCAAAGTCACTAAAAAAGAGTTGAATGGCCGGGTGCCACTTATTGGATTTGCAGGAGCTCCATGGACTATTTTCTGCTATATGGTAGAAGGAAAGGGCAGTAAGACATTTTCTTATGCCAGAAAAATACTATACGAATATCCATCATTTGCCCATAAGCTAATGGACAAAATTACCGACAGCACCATCAGCTATTTGAAAAATCAGGTTGCCGCAGGCGCTGATATAGTTCAGGTTTTTGATTCGTGGGCAGGAATATTACCCGCAGGACAATATGATGATTTTTCCTTAAAATACATTTCTAAAATCGTTGATGCAATTACCGAAGTCCCGGTAATCGTATTTGCCAAAGGAGCTTATGCATCCAGAAAATCGATTGGAAATACCAATTGTGATGTAGTTGGTTTGGACTGGAACATGGATATCGCAGAATCCAGGAGCCTGATTGGGCCAGAAAAAACATTGCAAGGCAATCTTGACCCTGCAGCCCTATATGCAGATTTTGAGACTGTAAAGTCGGAAACCCGTAAAATGTTAGATCAGTTTGGTGGTTCTAAGCACATCGCCAACCTTGGGCATGGAGTTTATCCGGATATGGAAACAGATAAAGTTAAGTGCTTTATTGATGAGGTTAAGGAATATAGTAGCCGGAATTAAGCTCAGAACTCAGTAAATACATCATGTTGCCAAGAATATTCACAGATTTATATATCTAATTTTATTGGTATGAATAATGGAATATGGGAATAATGCCTGCCTGATCCGGTAGACGGGGAATGCAATAAGTTTTCGCATACATTTTATTCCAGTCTTCCATTTCAAATGGCAGAATTAATATTTGCGTTGAGGTTTACTTTAGCCGCACTGTGTATGCTCCATCAATTCCTGAAATACGACCTCCACTGTTTGATGGGTTTACTTCAAAAGAAAATGTAATCGTTTCTTCAGTGACATCCACACTGGTCAATTCAGCTACTGAGGCTTCATTTAACGAAATATTATCTGTTCCGGAACCGGTCCATGTCCATGTAGCGTTATTGGCAGATAAAAAATCATCTGCACCGGAAGCCTCAAAGAATTTTGGCGCCCAATCTTCTGCCCCTGATGATTTGAATGAAACCTGCAAATTCTCTAAATCAGTAGCAACTACACCTGAAGGACTCGCCAAAACTTCAACGTTTCCAGTACCTCCCCAGTTACCTCCCTCGTCAAGAATTTTAGTGGATTTTTGCTGTAAGCTTAACGACGGAGATACACTACTACCACAACTATAAAGTAGCGCTAAAACAAAAATCACAAGGATTGAAAATAATGAGCTAATAAATTTCATGCTTTTAATTTTTTTATAATAAAAAACGGTTACTCAATAAAATATTAGTTTTTGTAATCTAAAATATCGATGAATTTTTTACAAAATTCAAATTCATCCTTTCTATTAGAACATACAAATATCAATTTTTCGTTTATAACTTTATCAATTTCTTCTAAGTACCAATCAAAACCATTTTTATCAAGATTTGTTGCCGGCTCATCAAGAAGTAACAAAGGTGAGTCAGCGTAAAATGCTATCCCCAACTTAAGTCTTTGCTTCATTCCCGTAGAAAAATTTTTAATGTATTTGTCTTTTGCCTTCTCCAATCTGAAAATATTGGGAAGTTCATTTATTTCAATATCATTTTTTAAGCTCTTGAACTTAAAATGGAAGGAGATAAATTCCTGAAGCGTGAAATCTTCAGGAAGACTCATCGCAGGAGCTACGAGCGAAAGATATTTATATATGTGGTCAGGATCTATTGAATTTTTCCCAGACATATATTGAATACTTCCTCTAGTCTGGATCAAACTACCTGCAATAACCTGTAAAAATGTAGATTTTCCACTTCCATTAGGCCCTGTAATGGCAATGACATCAGAGTGTTGCAGTTGGAGATCTACATGTTTAAAGATCCATTCTTTATTGAACTTTTTAGCAACATTTTTCAGTTGAATTTCCATTCAATAATTATTGGTCGGTTCAAGGCTTATTGCTATAGCCCTTCATTACTCCACGGTCAGAATTACGAACGAAATTAAGAATCTCATCACGCTCTTTTGAACTTGACATTTCCATTTGAATAGCATCCAGGGCTTTGGAATTATTCATGCCTTTCAAATAAATCCGGCGATAAATCTCCTGTATTTCATTTATTTTCTTATTTGAAAAGCCTCTTCTCCTCAATCCGATTGAATTAATACCGGCATATCCCAATGGTTCACGCGCTGCAGTCACATACGGTGGCACATCTTTTCGTACAAGTGATCCACCTGCAATCATAGCGTGGGCTCCCACATTCACGAACTGATGTATCGCTGAGGCTCCTCCAATGGTGGCATATTCTCCGATATGAATGTGCCCTGCCAACTGAACAGAATTAACCAAGGTGACGTTATCATCGATCTGGCAATCATGTGCGATATGAACATAGGCCAATATAAGGCAGCTGCGGCCTATAATTGTTTTATGCTTTTCCATCGTGCCTCTATTCACTGTTACAAACTCTCGAATAATGGTATTATCACCAATTTCAGCAGTTGTTTTTTCACCTTGAAATTTCCTATCCTGTGGTATGCCAGAAATTACTGATCCTGGGAAAATTTTACAATTTTTCCCTATCCTGGCACCTTCCATAACGGTAACATTAGATCCTATCCATGTTCCCTCATCTATTTCCACATCCTTATGGATGGTTGCAAAGGGTTCAATAACTACATTATCTGCTATTTTCGCTTCGGGGTGTATATATGCTAACGGTTGATTCATTGAGTCTTTTTAACAATACTTGCAATCATATTACTTTCGGTTACTAGTTTATTGCCAACAAAAGCACGACCTCTCATTTTTGCAATGCCTCTCTTGATCGGCTCAAGCAAATCACATCGAATGATCATTGTATCGCCCGGCATGACTGGTCTTCTAAACTTGCAATCATCAATTTTTAAAAAATAGGTCCAATAATTTTGGGGATCAGGAACCGTATTCAAAACAAATATCCCGCCTATCTGGGCCATGGACTCCACAATTAACACCCCAGGCATTACTGGATTTCCAGGGAAATGCCCCTGAAAAAATTGCTCATTATACGTTACATTTTTCACCCCTGCCACCGTAGTGTCATCCAAATGAATAACTTTATCAATCAATAAAAATGGATAGCTGTGAGGTAAAATTTCCTTAATTTGATTGATGTCATAAACTGGCGGTAAATTTGGGTCATAATTTGGAATACTGGCATGCTCTTGTTGTTCCATCATTCGCTTGATCTTTTTAGCAAACGCGACATTTGCGGCATGACCAGGCCTGGCAGCTAGTATTTGAGCTTTTATTGGTCGGCCTACCAGCGCCAAATCTCCCATTACATCAAGTAATTTATGGCGGGCAGGTTCGTTACTATGCCTTAATTCTATATTATTCAGAATGCCCTCTTCCTTTACGATTACTTTTGGCTTATTGAATAATTTCGCTAAATAATCAAGTTCTCCTTCTTCAACAACCCGATCGACGACCACGATTGCATTATCCAGATCTCCTCCCTTAATGAGGTTATTTTTATATAACATTTCCAATTCGTGCAAGAAACAGAATGTTCTTGCCGAAGAGATTTCCTTTTTGAATTGCGAAATATCCGTAAGAGACGCATGCTGACTGCCAAGTACCGGTGATTTATAATCAATCATCACCGTAACACGATAGTCATCCAATGGCAATGCAGCAATCTCCACATCTCTGGAGGCATCTTTATAAAAAATACTTTCCGGGACAGTATAGAAATTTCTTAACGCATTTTGCTCTTCTGTACCTGCTTTTTCCAGTGCCTCGATAAACATTTTGGAGCTACCATCCATAATAGGAGGTTCAGGGCCATCGAGCTGAATTATAATATTATCGATTTCCATGCCCACAAGCGCTGCCATGGTATGCTCAACGGTGTTTACTCTTGCTCCATTCTGTTCGATGGTTGTCCCTCTCGAAAGGTCGACGACATTATCTACATCAGCATCCACAATGGGTTGACCATCCAAGTCTATTCGCTGAAATTTAATACCATGATTTGGCTTGGCAGGTAAAAAAGTCATATGTACATCGACTCCCGTATGCAGGCCGACGCCACTCAATGTGACAGACTTTTTTATAGTGTGTTGTTTTAAATTCATGCACTAATTACTAATTAGCGGGCAAATTTAGTACTTTTTTTTCAAGTTCGTAAACTCTTTTGCTTAATTCTGGCAGGTTACGGAAAATGACAGAACTCTTTATATGATCGCGATGGTCCATTGCAGGAGTTCCCCATTTTACCGAACCCTCCTTTTTAATAGATTTTGAGATACCTGCTTGAGCAGCTAAGGTAACCCGATCAGCAATCTCTACATGCCCAACAACGC